>TARA_R110000868_G_scaffold370523_2_pt1 | contig 17011 bp, 16 predicted proteins | sample TARA_R110000868 | Tara Oceans TARA_R110000868 (sample SAMEA4397489) | marine metagenome | biome: Polar Biome; feature: [SRF] surface water layer (ENVO:00010504); material: water (ENVO:00002006), including particulate matter (ENVO:01000060) such as... | depth 5 m | reverse complement strand
CACAATTGGAAACCTGCTATCAAGGTGTGATCGCCGGACGCTTACCCTTACTCTATCGAGAGTCGATGTACATATAATATATTTACCGGTAAAGAAAACCGCCTTGGTACTGTACCGAGCCCTCCAGCCGCTTTGGGTCGGGCTGCTGAATGACGTCGAGATTTACTCTGCCAAAGCATCATTGCCCCCTTTGTCTTTGCGACGGCGTTGGCAGGCCAGCTATCCTTCCCTTAAGCCATTTCCTCGGCCGCTTTCGCATCCCGCTGAGCGATCCTCTCCAGAATCCAGTCCTGGACCTCACTTTCGACCCAGCCGACACACCGGTCCCCCAGAGACACTGACTCCGGGAATGTACCCATCGCCATGAACTTGTAGACAGTCGCCCTTGCGAGCCCAGTACTTTCCATTACGTCCTTCAATCGAATAATTTTCATGATGAGTGCTCCTCATGGCTGCTCATCACATTGAGGGCACCAGTACTTTTACTTTCGGGCCGGCCGCACTGCCCCCAGTTGAGGGAAGGATTCCAGCTCCAGGTGAGTTGGAATGCCGTCACCGTCAGCTTGATTTATCGAAATCACGCCGTTCCTGGAGAGCTCTGACAAAGATACTGTCCATTCGCTGCCTATTTCTTTCCCAATCGAGTTGGAAAAATGGTCTTGTACGTAGGAACGCTGGAGAGTGACCTCGATTTCGGGAAAGCACATGACCGATGCACTCAGTCTTACTCGACTCAACCTCGTGAACTTCCCTGACATCCGGCGCGACGAAACCGAATTATCATTTACTGCTCCGGACTGAGCAGAGCGATCACGGCGGCGATCAGACTTGGTGCGTCCATCAGGGTTAGCCGTAGCGGCTTCTGTAGGCAGGATAAGGAAGCGGTAACCCTTCCATGACCCTCCTTGAATAGTGGTGACAAGCATCTCCCGGTAACGCCTCGCCATTGACCAGCTTACATCCAGCAGGAACTGCAAAAGCATCACAGACTCTCGCGGCGCTTTGCTCACAGGCCACTCAGCGGCATTTGACAGCGAGTGCCGTAGGTGGCTCTTGATGATCTCGACGAGCGAAAGCGAACAAAGAGGTGGTCCGTTAAGTTCGTTCCAGAATTCGGAAAGGAGGCAGGAGGCGTAGCCCTCTATACGGGTCTGGAGAATTCCCGGTATGAATACCTTTTTGGGCTCATTGAAGTAGTCGACGACATGGGTGAAGAAATCGTCTCCCTCCATTTCAACCTGTGTCGACAAGGCCGAGTAAGACTTTCTGAAATAGCTTTTCTGCTGGCGAGAATCAGTCAACCTTTCTTTCTGCTTGGCCAAATCTACGAGGGCAGAGCCAAGATCCCGATTGATAGGCCGCTCTCCTTGATGCCTTACTCCTGCCCCCCCACGAAAGCTGCTCCAGTACGCATAATTCATGACCAGAAAGCTCTTGACCCCCTGCAACCGGTACAGCGGATGATTCAGGTTCATGTAGTGGGTGCTGGGTACTTTGCCAAATAGCATCGATCCCTTGAATCCAGGTATGGACCGACGAATGAAGCCAAGTTGTAGCAGAGCACTCAGCCTCGCCTTGACGGTCACAGCCTTAAGACCGGTGCTCTTCGCAATTTGAGCGGTTGTCAAACTGGTTACAACGCCACAATCGTCCGCGGCGAGGATTAGCAACGAAATGATCAGACGCTCGCTGCTGGTGAGACACTGCCTCGAATCGAGATCTGTCGAATGTAGCAGGAACAGAATCAATCTCTCTTGCCACGGATGGAGACCGGTCAGATCTGCACGAAAGTGCTCCAGCTTCGGCCCCAGACTGTACGAGTATCTAGGCCGGCCCTTGGTCGGAAATTTTGTCCTGCCAAGATATCTCTTATCCACCAGAAATTTTCCGGCAGCTATTACTGTGCTGATCGATACCCCTGTCAGGCAGGCAAGGGCGCTGGTTGTATAAGCCACCTCTCCTTTCGCCATCAGGTGGACCAACCGCAACAGGAAAAACTTGTGCGAGTGGCTCGCGCCCGGTATCGGCGCCTGAAGCATTCCAAGGCTGATGTCCGTGCCACCAGCAACTGTGTCTACGTTCAACACGCTCTCCATCGAGACCATTTCGGAGCGCATCACTACGATGTGACTGCGCTCCTACACAGTATCAAAAAAGACTTTATATTGTTTAAACTACCTACTAACAGATTTATTAGGACATGTCCTTTTTTTAAAAACACACCTGTGACTTGTCGTACTTTATAGCGATAAAGCGCAAAATGGATCAAAATTACGAAAGAGGAAATGTATGTCTCGCAAGAGGAAAAAGCTGAGCTTTGATGAACGGATGCTGAAACTGAGGCGAACGATCTCGGAGCGCACGCGCGATGACCAGGAGTGGGCGCGAGATTATTTTTCAGGCCATAATTTCTATTTTGAGTTGCGTCACCTCGAGGAAGAGACACCAATATCCAACTTCATAGCTCTGTGGGCCGATGATGATGAGGAACGCAAGGTAAAGACCATCAATACCTTCAGAGCCGCTCTAAGAAAAAAGCGCGAACGGAGCGATAAAAGGAACGAGAAGATAGACCAGTCGTTTGTCATCAGCCTTGATACCAGCCAGAAGATCGACCAGCTTTGCGGGAAACGCAAGCTGAGCAAAGCGGGCCTTCTGGATCAGCTCGTTGAAGGCGCTATCGAGGATATGCATGTATTCGAAAAGGAACGCAAAACCTTGAGGGCCGAGATAAAGAGGCTTGAAGAAGAAAAAAAAATGGCTCTTGCTCCTACCCGGCTGGCCGTAAGAGAAGTGTATGAGCAGCTGGAAGCTTGCTTATGGGAATTGTGCCGGATCAGCGAAGCGCACAAAGAACGAGTCACGCTAACAGATGTGCAGATTCGCGCGGCGACTCTTCGCTATCACAAAGAATTACGTGCATGCAAAAACAAATGCGAGACTGGTAGACTACTTCTTGCATTCCCCTTGTCTCGCCCTCCTCCGGGATCAAAGACCAAAAGCGGGAGCTGACGACGCTGCGCCGGCGTTCTAACAAGGTAAGCTCCCGGTTAGCCCGCCCAAAGCATCTGCATACCAATCTGTATACCTTAACTAAGTTAAATAATATTTTTTATTTTTAATTCATAGCCTTACCGCAGTTAGCTGAATTCCCCCGGCCCACCAAATTAGCAAGACCTAAGACCCTGATTATCCTAGTGATTTTCAGGGTTTTTTGTGCCTGAAATTTGAAACTGTCGAAAAAGTGTCGAAACAATCAGACTAGAGGCCAGACATTCGAGATGCTTAACGCGCCATAAGTGGAAGTCACGTGGCCAGCTCAACGATGGACTGACTCTGTCCAAACGCCTACTGTCGGACTACACAGGAAAATCGCATAATAGCGCATTGATACCCCGCAAGGACGCCGCATGGAAATCACGTGCCCGGAATGTAAAAAACCTACTGCCGTACAAATCACTGAAGGGCTCTGCTGTGAGCACTGCCAAACCAGTTTTGAAAAACTTAAGTTCGCAAAGAAAGCTTTTATTACGACAACCAGCGCCCTCGCACTCGGGACAGTAATCGGGCTAAATGCAGATGATTTTTTCGAGTCGCACAGATACCCGTTACCCATCGAGTATGCGCTAGTGGAAGCTTGCTCCCATGGAAAGTCCAGCGTTGATTACTACCGTAGAGCCGGACAACGCTTTGAGGTCTGTGCTTGCGCACTTAAAACCGTGCAAGAAGATATTAGCTACAAACAGTACAAAAAGGCTCCGAGAGAGTTCGTAGGCGCAATGGAGTCCGCAGCAAGGGAGTGCACAGAGTAACCGAAAGCCCAAGCTAAGCTTTAGCTTGCTCGGGCTCAACGACTAAGCGAAATTACTTAGATCGTCCAGGGGCATTGCCTCGCCCGCTGCCAGATGGGCTGCCTGTTGTACTAGGCCAGTTTCCGCCGGGAAAACCTGTGCCGGGTCGCCCTCCGGAAACTGAGCCCTTGCCGTTGCTGCTGGACCCAGCACCACTTTTGCCTGCACCGCTGCTATTTTTGGCCATTATCCGCCCCTTAAGCTTTGCTCTGCTGTTGTTGTTTAGCTGCAGCTCGCTGCGCGCGGGCGGCAAAGTCATCGGCCTTAACTGCTCCACCGATTTTTTCAGATTGGCTGCTTTGAATTCGAGCAGCGGCCTCAACAGTCATTTGTGTTTTCTTTGACATAGATTTCTCCTTGAATTAGCACCACGCTTGGTGCAGGTTCGAATCTACGCAGCAAGAAGGGACAATTAGGGACAAAACATGGACGAAGTGAAAAAACTGCAAAGCGAAATCAAGCGACGGCTACGTGAGACTGGCAAACGCCAGCAAGACCTCGCGCAAATGATCTTTGTGGAAGATCACGAAGAGGAAGATGAAGAGGCCGCAGAGCGTTTTGTCGAAACCTTAAAAAAGCATCTGAGCCGTCCAACCACCCCACCGGAAAAGCTTCGACGCTACCTAGAGATACTGCTGGCAGCTAACCCGCGACTAGAAAATCGCCCGTTATCGCTAGCGTCCTCATACCTAGACAAAACGATGCTTCGCCGGATGACCAACCTTTCTACTGAAATAAACAAAGTACTGGATAAAAAGCTTAGCAGCTGACCAGCTGGCTTTACTTTTTTGGTCCGAGTAGATTTTGTAAGAAACTCACAACTTAGAAACAGAGAAATATCAACAGGATGGAGGCGGGCCGAGCCGGACAGCATCCCGCAGGTGTTCGGGCGCAAGGTGTGAGTAGCGCATGGTGACGACTACGTTGGAATGACCGAGTATTTTCTGGAGCGTGAGGATGTTGCCGCCATTCTGAATGAAGTGACTGGCGAAGGTATGCCGCAGAGCATGAGCTGCCTGCCCTTTCGGGAGCCTGATACTCGTCCTAGCCAACGCCCGCCTAAAAGAAGTGATAGCAGAAGTGAACTGCCCATACTGCTTCCAGTGCTTTAACAGCTTGGTTTCCAGTTCGTCCGAAATAGGGATAGATCGCACCTTCCCGCTTTTCGTGCCACTGAAGGTAATGACGCCCTTGCGGACGCTGGTAGGTTTGAGCTTTTCGGCCTCAGACCAACGGGCACCGGTCGCAAGGCAAATAAGAACTATAGGTTCGACGTGCGGGTTATCGCAGCGGGTGCGAATGGATTCAAGCAGCTCTGCGATCTGCTCGGAAGTCAGCCAGGACAACTCACGTTCCTGCAAGCGGAACGGCTTAACGAGGGACAGAGGATTTTCATAGGCAATGACACCAAGCCCTCGGAGTTCGTTATAAACGGCTCGGAGATAGCCCAATTCATTGTTCAGTGTCTTTGCCGAGACGCCGGCCTCAAGCCGGACTCGCCGATCAGCCGCATAGGCATGAGAGGTGAGCTTAGCGGCAACCGGGTTACGCAGGCGCTTGGCCAGCAAGTCCAGCTTAGAGCGCCGCCGCACTCCGTCACGTAAAGCATGGCCGTGCAAATCAAACCAGAGTGCAATCAACGCAGTCAGTCGGCGATTGTCAGCCTGACGCGGAGACCAATCAGGCTTATCAATTACCTTCGAACGGCAGGTAGCTTCAAAGCGCAGGGCTTCAGCTTTTGTTTTGCAGGTTTTCCGATATCGAGTGCCTTTTATTGGCTCTATATCGACCTTCCAACGCCCGTCAGCTAACTGTGAAATCGCCATTAAACCGCCCTACCCCAGCGCACCTGGCGTTCTTCCAGCAGGTCGCGTATGTGCCGATAGATATCACGCTCGGTCATATCTTTAGCTGCGTAATGATCGCGGATCACCGGCCAACACTCCCATTCCTTGAGCCGATCAAAAGCTTTAGTAGCGCCCACACGCTCCCGTGCTAGCAGGCTTACGAAGTTTCCCAAGAATAGCTCAACGTTTTTGCCGGAGAAGCCCTTGGCCGTTTTGTAGTACCGCTTGTATTCGGTGTCTTCCATCAGTGATTCAACCGGCAGATCGACACGGACATCATCACGAATGAGGGTCCAAAAGGGGTCAAAGTAACGAGGGGTTCTAAGCAGCTTGAATTGGTTCATGCCGTAGCGCCACAGGCCGTCCAAATGGGCCGAGAAAGCCTCAAAGGTGTGCGTTTCTATGGCTTGCCCGGTGTTGACGTCTACGGAGCCAGCAGCGAACTGCTGAATCACTGAGTGGTGATAGCGTAGCTCGATGCGCCATACATCTTGGTCGGGGTTGTAGTTGCCTTGGTAGTAGGGATCGAATGGGTCGTCAGTACGACGCCAGACGCTTTGCCAGTAGTCCAGCTTGTCAGTAGCTTTGGCCTGTTCGGTCTTGTTGTAGATACACAGCTGGATGCCATTGGCTGAACCGAACATCGAGGTTTCGCCCCGACCGTAAACGCTGGATTTAGTCGCCCAGTTCAGCGAGTTGATGCCGCTAATATCGCGGTGATTGCGTGCACGGCAATGCATACGTGCCACCAGATCGGTAGGAGGCTTCCAGCCCTGAAGATCTAACGCGAGGTGAACAGCACATTGATTCACTTCAACGTGATCGAGCAGCTGCGATGCATAGAAATCCATTCTCGCTTGCAAGCGATCGGGAGACAGGCTGTCGATCGTATGCGGTGACACTTCGATTTTCAGGTGTGGACCGATGCTGTCAGCCTTGGCGTTGAAATTCTTAATCAACAACACGAAACCGAGATCAGCGTTTTGCAGCTTGAACTGATATCCGGAGTCACGACCCACACGCCCGGTGTGCCAACGCTGACCAGCAAACTCAATGATGGTGCCGGGTTTCTCGAACAGAGCAAGAACACCGAGCTTAATCATCCCCCGATACAGCTGGCGAACGGTATCAACACCGCAACGAAGCAACCGAACACCGGATAAATCGGTTAACTGATAGGGGGGCTCCCCCGCTAACACGGACACTTTCAAGTAGACTCGTACGGAGTCGTAGGAGTGTTTATGTCCAAGCGCAAACAATACAGCCCTGAGTTCAAACGAGAGGCCGTCGAACTGTTCCGTCGTTCCGGTACCAGCTGTCGTCAAATAGCTCAAGAGATCGGTGTGGCACCGAGCTTGCTAAATCGCTGGGTGCGAGAGGCGCAGCCAGGCAAGGAGCCCTTTCCTGGCACGGGTAGCCCGCGAGATGAAGAGCTTGCTCGCCTCAAGCGTGAGCTGGCCCGAGTCACGAAGGAACGTGATTTTTTAAAAGACGCGGCAGCGTACTTTGCCAGGGAATCATTGAACGGTACTCGGTGATCCAGCGCTGCCGCAACGAGTATCCAGTAAGACTAATGTGCCGTTGTTTGAAGGTGTCTGCCAGTGGTTATTACGACTGGCGAGATCGTGAGCCCAGCCCACGTGCTCAGGAGAATGCACGCTTGATAAAGCGTATTCGTGAGATCCATGAGGATAGTCGCTGTGCAATAGGTGCGCCTCGCATGCACGAGGATCTACTCTTCGAAGGTGAAACCGCCAGCCTGAACCGCGTTGCTCGCTTGATGGCCGCAGAGCAAATTCAAGGTTGGCCGCGCAGGAAGAGAAGTGCCTTTGGCCGAGTAACTTCTGGCCGCCCAGCAGGGGTGAAAAATTTGCTGCAGCGCGACTTTACTGCTTTGGATCCGGAGCGCAAGTGGGTCACGGACATCACAGAAATCTCCACGCTGGAGGGCAAGCTGTTTCTGTGCGTTGTGCTGGATCTGTACAGCAAGTTAGTCGTTGGCTGGTCTATGCATCATCGTCAGGACAGACAGATGGTGATCCGTGCTGTGGAAATGGCAATCTGGCAACGCCAGGGCGACTGGTCGGTAATTCTGCATTCTGACAGGGGAAGCCAATTTACCAGCGCCGACTATCAGCGCTTTCTGAGCAGAAATACGCTGGTTTGCAGCATGAGTGCCGTTGGCCATTGTGGCGATAACGCGGCTTGTGAAGGCTTCTTCGGCCAACTCAAGCGGGAGCGTGTTGCCCATCAAGCGTACCGAACACTTGATGAAGCGCGAGCGGATCTGTTCGACTACATTGAGCGGTTTCATAACCCACGAATGCGTCGTAGAGTTGCTCAGCAAGATCTGAAGTTTACGACCCTTTTAAAACTGTCTGTGAAAGTGGGGTAGAACCCCGAATTCCCGTTCTGATAAAAAGGAACACCGGCTTTGAGGCCGGTGTTCTTTTCAATAGTGATTCACATGTGCAAAGAACCGGGCGTTACCAGCCCGCCACCGCCCCATCACTGCGCGGGTCATGCCCGCCTTCCAGCAACCCTGAGGGATAACGCAGAATCGCGCCGGCGTGCCCCATGCTTTCGTCATAGCCATCCAGAATTTCAACGTCATGACCCATGGCTTTGAGCGCTGAGACGATATCTGCCGGGAAACGGGATTCCAGCTTCAGCGTTTCACTGGTGTTACCCCAGGTGCGGCCCAGCAGCCAGCGTGGCGCGTCAATCGCGGCCAGCGGATTCATGCCGAAGGTGGCGATGCGACTGAAGACTGCGCTCTGCGACTGCGGCTGACCATCGCCACCCATATTGCCGTACACCATGGTGCGGCCATCAGCAAAATGCACCATTGCCGGGTTCAGGGTGTGGAAGGGTTTGCGACCGGGAGTGAAGGGGTTGCGCGCGTTGGGGTCGAGGGAGAAGCTGCAACCGCGGTTCTGCCAGTTCACGCCGCTGCCGGGCAAGACGATGCCGCTGCCGAACTCATGGTAGATGCTCTGGATAAAGCTGACGGCGACGCCCTGCTCGTCAATCACACCCATCCAGATGGTATCCGCCGGGCCCATACCCTTGCCCCAGGGCGCGGCCTGTTGCGGGTCAATCTTGCCTGCCATCCCTGCCAGCAGCTCGGAGTCCAGCAGGCTCTGCGGATCAACGGACATGTAGGCGGGATCGGTAATCTCACGATCACGCACGGCAAACGCCTGCTTGGTAGCTTCCACGCAGGCGTGTACAAAGGGTGCGCCCAACGGGTCCATATCGCTTTTCAGCAGATGATCCAGCTGACCCAGAATCATCAGCGACACCAGCCCTTGGGTGGGTGGCGGAAAATTGTATACCTGCCCCAGCGAATGCTTCAGCACCAGCGGCTTACGCAACTGCGCCTGATGACGCTCCAGGTCAACCAAGCGCAACGGACTGCCAGCCGCCGTCAGCTCGGCAGCCAACGTGCGGGCCAGATCACCACGGTAGAAATCATCAATGCCGGCGCGCATCAGTTGTTCAAGGGTATCGGCCAAGCGTGGCTGGGTGAAACGCGCGCCAGGCTGGGGCACAGCACCGTCTGGCAAAAAGGTATCGGCGAAACCGGCAAGGCTCTGCAGTTCTTCACGTTTGGTCTCTGTGCACAAGCTCTGACTACGGGTGACCGAAATGCCGCCGCGCGCATACTCTATGGCATCGCCCAGCAAACGGGAGAGCGGCAAGCGGCCGCCCAACTCTTCCTGCGACCACTGCTGCGCCAACTGCCAGCCAGACAGCGTGCCGGCTACCGTGTTGGCAGCCAGACCGCCGCGAAACGGAATGTTGCTCAAGCCCTGCTCCCGGTATTGCTCCAGCGTGATGCCCAGCGCAGAAGCGCCGCAACCGTCGATGGCCACCGGCGCGTGGCCAGGGCGGGATATCAGCCAGAAGCCGTCACCACCGATGCTGTTCATGTGCGGATATACCGCTGCGATAGTAGCTGCAGCGGCGATCATTGCCTCTACGGCGTTACCGCCTTCACGCATCACGGCCATGGCGCTTTGCGCGGCAAGTGAGTGAGGTGCTACAGCCATGGCTTTGGAGCCGCGGCTAGGATTGGGAACGAATGCCATAGTCTTGATTTTCCGTCTTAACTGAATGGTGATGATAAATGTAAATGCCTGGCCAGACTCATAACCTGTTCGTCTGCAAAGCGTGGCCCGAGTAGCGACAACCCCACTGGCGCTCCGTCGATACGCGCCCAGGGAAAAACTACCTGGGGCAACCCGGCCAGACCCGCCATACACAGCAGGCGTTGGGAGCGAGCGCGAGTGTCCTGCACCTGCTCTGCCGGGGCATCAAGGCGGGGCGCAGGTCCCGGCACGGGCGGCATGAGTAGAAAACCATCAACGCCAAGCAATGCGCCAAGATGCTGCTGAGCCTGGGAGCGTAGCCTGGTGGCCCAGGCTACCTGCTGCGGCGTAATCGCGGAGGCCAGCTCGAATCGGCCAGCAACATCGGCGCCGAAAGCAGGGCGGGCATCGAGCACCCAGTGCCCATGTTGTTGCCATATCTCTGCCGCCTGCAGCACGCGAAAGGCGTCGGCCCACTCTTCCAGCGCAAGCGTGCCAGCGGGCATCCGCTCTACTCCTGTACCGCTGGTTGCTAGCCAGCTTTCAAATGACTCGCGCACTCGCTCATCCAGCATGCGCAGAACATCATCGCAGACGATCAGCCGCGCATGCTCGGGTGAGGCTTGTGACAACTGAGTATGAACCAGTTGTTCCAGAGCCAGGCTGAGTACATCCGCTTCCGCGGCAAACCAGCCGACGGTATCGAAGCTGTGCGCCAGCGTGAAACAACCCTGGGATGACACCCGCCCATGACTGGGTCGTACCCCCCAAACCCCACAATAGCTGGCGGGCAACCTGATTGAGCCTCCGCAGTCGGTGCCCAGTGCGAGATCTGCATAACCTCCTGCAACCGCCACCACTGAGCCGGAGGACGAGCCACCCGGCAAACGCCGTTCTTCCGCAGGATTACGTGGCGTACCGTAATGGGCATTGATACCGGCCAGGCTGTAGGTCAACTCGTCGGTTACCGTTTTGCCGACCCATTGGGCGCCGGCCTGTAGTAGCCATTGCACCACGGGGGCGGTCTGGGTAGCCACGGCCTGTTCCGCCAACCAGTGCGGGTTACCGGCGCCGCAGCGCATACCCTGAACCTGAAATACATCCTTGACCGCCAGGCGCACGGAGCTCAATACAGACCCCGTGGGCTGCTCATTCATCTCAGGCGTCAGGCCAAAACCTTCAGCGATAAAAGCGCCGTGATGATCAGGGTGTAGTAAATCTGGTTGCTTAGATGGAGTCATGCTGCCGCCCAACTCACATGCGCGGCGACGATGCGCCATTCCCGCTCTATACACACCCAGCTTTGTGTCTGACGGCCGAACCTGGCGCTCCCAAGGCGCTGAAAAACGATATTGGCCACGGCAAACTCATCGCCAAAGGTTGTTACCGAGCGCTCGATGATATGCCGGGCCAATTGCCCGCTGTCCGCCCGGGCGCGCCGGAATGCAGCAATCGCGGCATAACCATACAGGTGTTCCCCTGCGCCATAACGCAGCGTGTGCGGGCTATCCCAGAACAGCCGGTCCAGCGCTGCCAGATCGTTGCCGGTCAGCGCCCGCTCGTACTGATCTACTGCACGGTTGACCTCTGCCAGCACGCTTGCGCGGTTAACCGCTGGTACACCCTGCCCTGGCTGCGTGTACAGAGCCGGGTCAGTCAGACAGACGCCGCGGCCCAGCAGACCGTGCTCAGCATCACTGTCCAGCATCGCCAGCGCGACCAGAGGCGCAGAAGCCTGCCGCTGTGCCAGTTCTGCATCCAGTCCAATACGCAGTGAGAATTCGCTGAAGGCAGGATGCTTGCCAAGCATAGCGTCTGATCCGGCCGCCCAACCTTCCGGCAGCCAAGGCAACATCAGGTCCCGCACGCCCTGCGCATGGGCCCAGGCCTGGGCACCAAAACCGGCGGCGTCTATCACGCCGCTGTCGCCCAACATGGGCGCCGCCAAGGCTTCAACCTCTTTCAATCTGGGACCGTTGGGCCTTCTCGCCGCACGGGTCAGCCACTGCTCAGGCGCGCCGGACAAACGCACGCCGGCCTCCTGGCCATTCCCGGCCAGGCCGATCACCAGGGATGTCGCGCCCGTGCCCACCGTGGCCTTCAGCATCAGATGGCAGGCTGCCATCCATAGCGTCAGGAAAAATAGCGGCGCAGTCGCGATGACTTCCGTTACGACTTGCGGCGCATGCTCTGCAAGCAATTGCTGCAACAAGGCGTTGGTAGCGCCAGCTGTCTGCGCATGCAGATCATCCCCCGCGCGCAAGCCGGCCTGCGCCAGCGGGATCAACTCGATGCTGCGCCCTTGCAGCCAAGGAGCCAAAGCGCCAGCTAGAGCCTGATCGCGAAATTGCAGGCGCTCCAGAATAGCCAGATCCGCAGTGCCAAAACGAATCTGCGGGCCCGCGCCGCTGGGTAGCAGCGACCAGCAACAGGCACCGCTATCCAGGTCAGAGACTTCGACCAGGAAGGTGCCGGGCGACACTACCGCCGCCAGCGGAGTGACCACGTCATACTCCTGAGCCGGCCGCAGCGTTACCCGGCCGTCCAGAATCATGGACCGGGCGCTGCCGACATCCTCGGCCCAGCCCTCATGTATGCAGCAGAGTGCAGCGGACGCCAGAATAGGTGCGCTGGGTTGAGAGGGGTCGGCAAACGGCGGACCGGCATGCAGCAGGCACTGCGACTCGAGACCTACAGCCTCTGCAGCGGTGACCACGCGGATCCAGGCTGGCCGCACTGCGTACAATCGCTTCAGTGCGAGCTGGTTGCTGTTATCAGTTTGCCGGCCAGTATCGGTCACAGCGTGCTCCTCATCAGAATTGTAAGCGCTTCAGAGCGCGTGCGGCACGGGCAGGATCTCGGCCGTAGCGTCGAAGCGCTTCCCGGCGCGCAGGCAAAAAAGCGGCTGCAACATGCGTGGCGCGATAACTTCGGTGCCCTCATTGTCACGCAGCAGCCACTTTCCGCTTTCATCAGAGAGCACGGTAATGTCTGCTTCTCGGCCCACGCCCAGCGAACCCAGAGTGTCAGACATGCCCAACAGCTTGGCGGCGTTGCTGGTGGCCATCGGGATGATCTGCTCCAGCTTCAAGCCCAGCGCCATCAGGCTGACCATCGCCGACACCAGGCTGAAGCGCGACGAGCCCTTGAACAGATGTTCTTCGTCCGGGTGCTCATCCTCTTCCGGCACGCCGGCGGGCGCTTTTACCGAGGTGTTGTAGCCGTGCATGTCCGCACCCAGAGTGTCTGGCAGCACGCCGGCTTCAAGTACCTTGGCAGCCATCTTGTAGCTGAAATGCGAACCATGCCCCACATCAACTTTCAGACCGCGGGCCAGGGCTTCGCCGACCAACGGGTGGATTTCGCCATTCAGTGAGACGAAGCCGCCCGGGTGCCGGCTGAAGGGATGCGCCAGCACATCACCGGGTTTGAGCAAATCCAGCACGGCCGGGAAAATGCTGTCCGGGTCGACATGACGACCGCCTGACTCGGGCTCGGGCCAGAGCTGACCAAAGTGTATGTATAACGGCAGCCCGGTCTGCTCACCGACTCGGGCGGCTTTTTTCATCACATCCAGCCCCCAGCGTGCGAAGCCGCCCAGTTCGGCATGTGCCTTGATGCCCTTGACCACATCATTGTTGGCCAGCGCGGATTTCACCGTCGCATCTACGTCGGAGCATTCCGGGCGATAGAGTTCGGGATAGAAGTGCCCTTCTAGACCGCCAACCAGATAGGCGGAAATAAACGAAATCACCCGGCTGTGCGAGGTGTTGATCACATAATTGCGAAAGCCCGGCAGCGTGATGCAGCTGGCGCCACCCTGGTCCACCAGCGTGGTAACGCCGGAATACACGCCACACATATCGGCGTTCAAACCAAACCTGCCGGTCACGTACTGATAGATATGCCCATGCGTGTCGATCAGCCCGGGCAATACCAGCCGGCCAGAGCAATCGATCAGCTCAGCGCCCAACGCTTCCGGCGAGCCCTTCAACTGCCCTACCGCAGCGATCCGGCCGTCACGTACCAGCACATCCTGAACCGCATCAACCGAATTGGCCGGATCTATGACGCGGCCACCATGCAGAAGAGTCGTTTTCATCAATGTTCCACCTTTATCCAGCGTTAATCAGTTCAGACGTCGCGATCCAAGGGCCTGACTGGCTAAGTGGTGTACCACTTATAGCGGCCAGGTAGACCCAAGCGGGCAATCCCATAAATTGGAGCCACTTACGACGTCGTTTTAGTCAGAGATCCAATAACAATCGTGAAGAAGCGGCGCTGGAACAGCAGATCATCATGCTGCAGCGCCGGGCATGTTCGTCCGCCGAATAGACGGTGTCGCCATGCACCGGCTCACCTTCCAGTACCTTGACTTCGCAGGCACCGCACACGCCCTGCTCACAGGAATAGAGCACGTCTTCACCCGCCTCCAGCAACACGTTGAGGATGGTTTCGCCGGCGGGAATAAGGTACTCGCGGCCCGAGCGCGCCAGCACCACATTGAAAGAACCTTCAGCCAGTACCGGCCCGGCTGAGGCAAACCGCTCCACATGCAAGCGCTCGCCGAGCCCTGCAGATTCCAACTGATCGAGCATGGAAGCGGGCCCACAGGCGTAAATGTCGCTCTCAACAGGCAGCGCGCTGAGCAGTTCCAGCAACTCCGTGCGCGGCTCACTGGCCTGGGCAAAATGCAGCGTCGCGTCTGGGTCAAGCGCCAGCTCACGGCCAAACAACGCATGCTCGGGCGAGCGGCTCCAGTAATGCAGATGCACCGGCCGCCCTGCATGCTGCAAGGCCTTGAACATGGAGTAGATAGGCGTGATACCGATACCACCGGCAATCAGGCACACCGGAGCATCGCTTGCCGACAACGGAAAATGATTGCGTGGCAGACTGACTTCAAGCATCTGGCCAACGCGCGCCTGATCATGCAGCCAGCGCGAACCACCGCGGCCCTCGGCATCACGCTTGACCCCAACCACATAGCGCTCGGCGCTACAGAGTGAGGTGATCAGCGAGTACTGCCGGATATAATCGCCCGGCAAATGCAGATCCAGATGCGCACCCGCGCTCACCGGTGGCAACTGGCTGCCATCCAGGGGCTCCAGCTCATAGAGCAGGATATCCTGGGCGCCGTAGCGCATGGCCGTCAGTCGCAGGCTCATGCGCTGTGCATCAGACAGTGCCATAGCTCACACCCATATTGCGCAGCCACATGCGGTATTTCTGCCCCAACAGGTCAGTGCGGTGGTGCAGCTCCATGCGCAGGTCGACCGGGATGCGCTCCGGGCGCTGGGTATTGACGATCGCGCTGTCCTGGGCATAAACAAGATCCTGCCGGCGGCGCACATCGGCATCCGTGGGTTGCGGCGAGAAATTCATCGCGCAGCAGATGCGCACGATACTGCGAGTTTCATCAACCTGCTGAGCGGTGAAAAAGGTGCAGAAGCGGTCATCCGGGCTGCCTTCAGATGCGCGTTCCGGGTCGGTGATGACTACCCGTTTCTTGAAATACGCTACCAGCGGGCGCAGGCATTGATAGGCGTAATACGCCATGACCGGCACTTCACGCGGATCGCCATAGGGCTGAGTGACCTGCACTTCGGAGGTGGCCAGGCCGCCGTTCTTCTCGAACACGTCATAAGGCCCAATAGGGTCGGGCTGATCCATGATGCCGTTGACCCCGGCATGCACAAACGGGAAGTGTGTCGGATCGATAAAGTTCTCCAGCGCGCGATAACCGGACTTGAACTCGTATGGCCCACAGACGACCTTCTTGTAACTGGGGTCATCCCACTCGGGAAACGCCGGAATATCGTTAGCCGGCTCGCCCATGCAGGCCCAGATAAAGCCGTAGGCTTCCTTGACGTGATGCGGGATGGCCTTGGCCTTCTTCATCGGCGTCTCGTTGGGCGAGGCCGGCATCAGCACACACTGCGCGGTGCCGTCATAGTTCCAGCCGTGATAGGGGCATACCACGCGGTCACTCTGGATAAAGCCCTTGGATAGTCGAGAGCCACGGTGGATGCACAGGTCTTCCCATACATACGCCTGCCCCGCCGAATCGCGCCAGGCTACCAGTTCGCGGCCGAACAGCATGGTCGGTACCAGTTTGCCTGGCACGACTTCCTCGGATGTGGCAACTACATGCCAATCATTGAGCAGCGCCTCCTCAAGGGGACGGTCCGCTTGGTTGATACTTTCTCTGCAATTCATCAGAGACACCTTTTCTGAGGTTGAGTATTGCCAGTGTGGCGAAGTCCTGTCTGGTGCCTTGGCATGATGGCTTGCAGGATTCCGCGTGCTGGAGCTGTATATACGCAGAAGCAATTAGCATGCCACTTACAGAGCAATATAGGTGGCAGACCCCCTTTATTTTCAGAAGCCCGGAGATTGGGCGCTGCGGCGGATAAACGCCATCAAAGGCCCGCAGGTACAGCTGCTTCAGGCCTCTAGACAATGCAACACAATGAGGCAATATAAGTGGTATGCCTCTTATTCGCGCACGATCGGATCCAGGGGAAACACGCAAGACCCGCTGGCGGTAGGCGGCATCAATCTTGCTTGATCCTGATCGATCGCCAGCCTTGAGTAATGCAGCGAGCCGATGGCAGATCAGCCATGCTTTATCGCCGACAAAGAAACAGGTATACCTCTTGCTTTGCCAGCCCTTGCTGCGGTTAATGACACTCAGGCGCCTTAGTCCACTCGAGAAGAAATGACGAATTGACCCTATGAAAAAGCTTGCCCAAGAACAAGTACAAACCGAATTTGACTCTGCCTTGCAGCGCTCGCCCCTGCTGGGCCGCCCTGGTTTCCTGATACGCCGCTTGCATCAGATTCACTGCGGTCTGTTTCTGGACGAAACCCAGGGCCACGATGTGACTCCGGTGCAATACAGTCTGTTGACTACTCTGTCGATGATCGGCGAGACCGACCAGATCACCCTGGCCAACGAGATTGGCCTGGAGCGCACCAGTGTCGCAGAGGTGATCGCCCGTCTGGAGAAAAAGGGCTTGCTGCTACGCAAGCAAAGTACCGCTGACCGTCGTGTCAAGCTGGTCAAGCTCAGCCGCAAAGGGCAATACCTTCTTAAAAAGCTGGAAGCCAAAGTCCAAAAAGCTCACGAGCGCACTGTCGAGGCTCTGCCCGAGGACGAGCGGGCGCTGTTCATCCTGCAGCTGATACGGCTGGTAGAAGCCAACAACGATATCGG
>TARA_R110000868_G_scaffold2277_12_pt1 | contig 17012 bp, 8 predicted proteins | sample TARA_R110000868 | Tara Oceans TARA_R110000868 (sample SAMEA4397489) | marine metagenome | biome: Polar Biome; feature: [SRF] surface water layer (ENVO:00010504); material: water (ENVO:00002006), including particulate matter (ENVO:01000060) such as... | depth 5 m | reverse complement strand
ATGTCCAAACGGTAGTCATTTATCACAATACGATGACCAAAAAACTTATTTTAAGGGTTTAATAAAATTCATTAAAGATGTTGACAACGAATCCTTTTAATCCCATAAAATGTAATAATGAATAATTTCAATTCTTCTATAGATGCATTTCTATACTGGGAAAAAAAGACACCCCTTAATCCGTTCCTGATTCAGAATTTTGAGGACCATCAAAAGATCCTATCCTATTCCGATGTCGGGATTGAAATGAGAAAATTAGCCTCTTTTTTAATTAAATTAGGACTTCCCAAGAAAAGTCATATTGCCTTGCTTTCCAAGAATTGTCCCCATTGGATTATGGCGGATCTGGCCATATCCATGGCCGGGTTTATTTCCATTCCTATCTACCCAACATTGACCTCCGAAGGAATTAATCAGATTTTAACACATAGTGAATCCAAAGCCATAATTATTGGTAAACTGGACGATTTCGCATCGCAAATAGAAGGCATTCCCGATGTTCCTATTATCAGTGTAAAAACATTTGGCGGGAATACCGGTAAATCCTGGGAAGACATTATTGAACAAGAAGAGGAATTATTGGATTTATATTTGCCGAAAAATGATGATCTAAGGACTATTATTTATACCTCTGGAACCACAGGCCAACCAAAAGGAGTAATGCATACCAGCGGAAATTTTACCAAAAGCTCAAGTACATTTATCCACATCTTGAAGTTACCCAAAAACCCTAAATTCTTCTCTTATCTACCACTGGCACACGTAGCGGAACGGGCCTTTTGCAATGGAATACTTTTTTTTGGAGGCCAGATAACCTTTCCGTATTCCTTGGAAACCTTCGCTGAGAACTTAGAAAAATTACAACCGGATATTTTCTTTGGGGTACCTCGAATTTATACTAAATTTCAAGAAAAAGTGTTGGAAAGTCTTCCTCAGAGGAAATTATCCCTGCTTTTGTCGATTCCATTATTAAACAAAGTAATTAAGAAAAAAATTCAGACCAAATTGGGATTGTCCAACGCATCATTCATTGCGTCGGGAGCTGCACCCATTTCCAGCAGTTTGGTAAAATGGTACAATACTATAGGTATTACTATTCAACAGGGCTATGGTATGACGGAGGATTGTTGTATTTCCCATACCAATTTAAAGGGTCAAAATAAAATAGGAACTGTAGGCAAAGTGCTGGAAGGGGTGAAAATTAAATTCTCTGAAGAAGGTGAAATTTTAATTTTCAACAATTGTCTTTTTAAGGGATATTACAAAGCACCCGAGATAACAGCGGCAGTTTTTGATGCGCATGGATATTTTAAAACCGGGGATATAGGAGAATATGATCACGAAGGTTATTTAACCATCACTGGCAGGGTGAAAGATCAATTTAAAACCGATAAAGGTAAATACATATCCCCTGCCCCCATTGAACTACAAATTTCAAAAAATACCGATATTGAACAGATCTGCGTCGTTGGCACGGGTATACCTCAGCCCATAGCTTTAGTAACAGTATCTTCCCTAGGCAAGTCAAAATCTAAAGATGAACTATGTAAAAGTTTGTATCAATCTATTTTGGAAATTAATCCAAGCCTACAAAAACATGAGAAAATAGAGAAAATAGTAGTTATGCAGGAGGAATGGAATGTAGCTAATGGATTTTCTACTCCATCGTTAAAAATAAAGAGGAATAGTTTGGAAAGGGTATTCCAACCCTTGTACAAAACATGGTTTGAAGCTGACCAAAAAGTGATTTTTAAAACCTAATAATATTCCAGGCCTATGGTTAAATTCCATAAAGAATCCTAATGATGGTGGTATATTTAACTAAGTTTAAAACTAAATATGCAATTATTGCCGAGTTCCAATGCGCACTAATAATCAACCAATTACAACTTTAAATTTATGCAGCCTAAAATCAAACGAATAGAATCCATTGATATATTAAGAGGATTGGTCATGGTCATTATGGCTCTGGATCATGTCCGGGATTATTTTAACTATGGGTCTTTTTTTATAGACCCCACAGATATAGAAACTACAACACCTATATTGTTTTTTACACGCTTTATAACCCATTATTGTGCCCCTGTTTTTGTATTTCTAGCTGGAACTTCCGCGTTCCTATACGGCAGGAATAAATCCAGAGCACAACTCTCAAAATTCTTGCTAACCAGGGGTATTTGGTTAATTTTTATGGAAGTAGTAGTCAATAATTTAATTTGGACCTTTGACCTAACCTACAGTTTTCCTATACTTCAAGTTATATGGGCCATCGGGTTTAGTATGATATGTTTATCATTTCTAATTTATTTACCAAAAAAAATAATTCTTGTAATTGGTTTAATTATTATTGTGGGACACAATCTTTTGGATGGCATTGTAATGCAAGGGAACAGTTTCCAGTCTATACTTTGGTATCTTTTGCACCAGAATCAAGCATTGGTAATTGGACCTAATAAAATGATATTGTTTCATTACCCTGTTATACCTTGGATAGGTTTAATGGCGTTGGGATATTGTTTGGGACAACTGTACCTAACTGATTTTGATGCAAATCTAAGGCGAAAATGGTTATTGCGCATAGGTCTTGGAGCCGTGGGGCTGTTCTTTCTCTTAAGAGGATTTAATGTCTACGGGGATTTGGTGCCTTGGACAGTACAGGATACCAATACCAAAACAATATTATCCTTTTTCAATGTAACCAAATACCCTCCATCATTGGTATTCGTTCTTATCACCATAGGTCCGGCCCTAATTTTCCTATATGCCATTGAAAATATCAAAAATTCTATTTCCAATTTCTTTATGGTTTTTGGAAGGGTTCCCTTCTTCTATTATTTTCTTCATGTATTGGTGATTCATATTGTGGCTATAGCCGGAATTCTAATTTTTGGCGGCAATTGGAAGGACATGATATTGACTGCCGACGTATTTATGAATGAAAAGCTAGCAACTTATGGATACTCCCTATGGATTGTTTATTTACTATGGATTGGATTAATACTTGCTCTGTACCCATTATGCAAAAAATACATGATCTATAAGCTTAATAATCGTGATAAATGGTGGCTGAGTTATTTGTAACATATAGTTATCAAATCCCAAAGTAATAAATGATGTATCTCTTTAGCTGAAAACTACCCAAGCTTAATATTAAGATAATTAAGAGCAAAAATCCATTTCCAAAATAGCAATACTTGTATTAAAAAGAAGAGTATTTAATTAGAACAGCGTATTGGGCTTATACCCAAAATTTAAAACTATATTAAGAGAGGATATTTTATTTACTATGACAGCTCTATAAAAGTTAAAAACTCTCTAAATACCCTAGGCTTAGGATTCATATTTCGGCCAAAAAGAAAAAGGACAAAGCATTACCTTATCCTTTTCTCAACTAACTAAACATCTCAAAACTCACTATTTAATTTTTAAAGTGTATTTGGTAAAGTAATAAAGGCTCATTATTCCTGGCTACCAAAAGACCTTTCTTATTATTTTTCCCTAGATCAATATATGATGCTCCCCTTACGTCCCCTTGCACATAAAGTCCGGATTCCTTAGCTGGGATAATATTAAAAACACCATTACCTAAGCCTTTAAGATAATGGCCATAACTTGCATCATTCCTAGGAGTTTCAACTTCTGAACCATAAAGATTTCCAAAGAAAATTAGGTCCGTGTTTTTTACGCCGTCATTCTGCATCGTCAATATTTTATTTACTGACGAAATCTGTACACTATTGGGTAGTGGAGTAAAACTAAAATGCCTATTGTCCTCGTTAATTAAAATACAACTAGCAAAATTGGTAGCTGCTAGATGACGGGCATTGTCCAAGCCCTCACCATACACCTCGCGTAAACTGGCCTTACCAAAATCTTCATAAGTTTGGAACTTTTTCTTTATGAAGGGCATTTGTCCAGAAGAACATTCCCTTCCCCGCAAAGGATACATTTGCCCCCCTTCGTGGTACCCCAAAACAATGTCATTGGTGTTATTTTTATCAAAGTCATTTAAATACAAGTGGAATGGCTCCTGTTCTGAAGCCTTATATTTATAATTCAGGCCTAGATTCCCAGCAATTAAATCCATATCCCCATCATAATCAATATCTGCAGCAGCAAGACTAAACCACCAACCCACATTATTATTAAATCCAAATGGCTCGGATATATTATGAAATTTATTGTTCTTGAAACTAAAAGCTTGTATATTACCCCATTCCTGTGTAATAATTAGTTCTTCATATTGATCATTATCCAAATCCACCCAGAGGGCATCAGTTACCATACCAAAATCATTTAAATCTGGAAAAGCTAAATCTGTGACATCCTCAAATGCAATATTGCCATTAGTGGATACATTTCTTAAAAGCAAACTTTTGGAAGGATAGCCATAATTTTGAGGCTGTAACCGAGAACCGATGAATAGATCAAGATTACCATCCCTATCATAATCTAAAGTTTTGACAACCTGGCCGCTACCAAGAATTTTAGGAATAGCATTGTTGTTTCTTATAAACTTACCCTTACCATCATTTTCATAAAAGCGGTCCATATAAAATAAATTTCCTGCTTCTTTTTCGTTCCCGCCACTCACCACATAAAGATCTTGATCTCCGTCTCCATCCGCATCCAAAAAAATAGCACCGGTATCCTCCTGGTTTTTGTCCAATTCAAATGATTCCATAGGCTTGCCTTCAAACTTATTACCCGTAGTTTGTACATACAACACCCCTGATTGTCCCATAGCCCCTCCAATGTAAAAATCCTCTAAACCATCCTTATTCACATCCGCAACCGTAATACATGGCCCAAATTGGGACATTTTGTGGGGCATTAAGGATTCCAGAGAGAAATCATTATAATCATTTTCCTCATGTTTAAAGTTTATGCCATAGTCCTCCGTTATTTCCTGAAATGCATAGTCTGGCTTATCCTTTTCGAACCTTACTTTCCCTTCTGGGGCATATTGAATAATAATTTCTTGGTTGGCCTTTATATTGGTCAATATCTGATATTGACCGTCTGGCCAAACCACTTTTACCGAATCAATTTTATTTATATCTCCAAGTCCGAAATGAATAGGGGAAGCCATTGCCGATTGAAAACCTCTTGAAAAATAATTTTCGGCATAAAAGGTTTTTTTGTTGGCGTTGACCTCTATTCGGGCCCCAATACCATCAATATTCTTATCTGGACCTTTTAATGCAATCTTCAAAAATGCATTTTTAGACTGATTATTTCGGTACAACTGGGCAAAATCATCAGTATTATTAACTATGATATCCAAGTCCCCATCATTATCAAAATCGGCGTAGGCTGCGCCATTGGAATAGGTGGGTGTTTGATTGACGGCCAGTTTATTAAATTTTAGATCTCCTCCATTTAGATAAAAATAATTTTCTTTTTTTCGTTCTGGTAACTTATCCAATAAATCATCCACATACTTAGCCAGATCTACTTTTCTGCTGCGCATACCTTCTTGGTATTTTTCCTCCAAATAAATCGCAAAATCATTGTTTCTGAAATCCATTTTAATGCCGTTGGAAACAAACAAATCCTTATATCCGTCATTATCCATATCCAAAAGTAATGGGGCCCAGCTCCAATCGGTACTGGATATATCTGCCAGTTGCGCTATATCAGAGAAAACTGGAATATTCGTGTTTGGAAACTTACCATTGTTAATCTGAAGGGCGTTGTACATATACTGTCTATGTAGACCCAAATTCTCAATATTATAAAATTGAGCCACGTTCATACCACTCATACTGGTCTTTTGGGTAAAATTATCCTCAGCCATCATATCAAGTGATATAATATCCAATAGCCCATCGTTATTTATATCTGCAATGTCATTGCCCATAGAAAAAGTGGACATATGATTAAAGGAATCCAAGGAACTTTCCGTAAAGGTGCCATTTTTGTTATTTAAATAAAGATGATCCTTTTCATAATAATCATTACTTACATAGACATCCGGCCAACCGTCATTGTTGACGTCCCCAATGGCCACACCAAGACCGAAACCAAGATCATTGCTGATAATCCCTGCCTCTTTTGTAACATTGACAAACATTCCATCATCGTTCCGGTACAGCTTTTCTCCAATTTTATCGGATCTGCCCGCCATAATTTCTGCCGTTTCTTCAATTCCGTACATTTCTATATTATGGTTGACCAAGAACATATCCAGATCCCCATCACGGTCGTAATCAAAAAAAGAAGCTTGGGTTGAATAATGTGGTAAGTCCAGGCCATACGATTTCGCATCCTCCTCAAAGACAGGGATATTGTCTTTATTCATCCCTTTATTTATCAATAATAGGTTGCGCAAAGGTTCATCGTTTTCAAAACGGCCCGATTTAAGGATGTAAATATCCTTTAAACCATCATTATTGATATCCACAACGGTCACCCCAGTAGGAAAACCTCCATTGCCTTGAGCATTGGCAGCTACACTTACATTTCTAAATTTTAAGCTTCCAAGGTTAAGGAATAATTTATTGGTACGCAGATTACTTACAAAATAAACATCCTGAAGTCCGTCATTATTAAAATCCGCAACGGCAACACCTCCCCCATTATAAAAGTATTCATAATAAAAACCGTTCATGGTAGTGGTCTCCTGTAGCTTATTGTTAAAATTAATTCCAGTATCCTCTACTCCCAATACGGTATATAATTCCTGTACTTCCTCCTTCCCTTTTTTAGCTTCCTTATTGGAACAGGAAAAGAACAATAGCCCAACAATTAATAAAAAGGAGTTAAAAATTAATATCTCATTTTTCTGCTTCATACCCCAACAAAGACTTTTTTCTTTTGGGAAGTATATACCCAAAATGCAATTGTAATGGCCAATGTTATTAGAGTGCCTCCTATATAGGAAATTTCGTTTGGCAATTGGAAACCTTCCGGGGCTATTAAAATATAGGTACTACATACCATGGTCATAAAAATGGCTGGCAATAGGGTTACCCAGTAGGCCTTGTTTTCATAGATTAAATATGCTGTTATGGTCCAAAGCACGATCATGGCCAAGGTCTGGTTGCTCCATGCAAAATAGCGCCATATAATTCCAAAATCTATCTGTGTAAGTGCGAAAGCGATTATAAACAATGGCAAGCTGATAAGAAGCCTGTTCAATATTTTTTTTTGGTTGGACTTGAAAATATCGGACAGTATTAAACGAGCAGACCTAAATGCCGTATCGCCCGAGGTAATAGGGGCTGCAACAATTCCCAATAAAGCCAATACCCCGCCAATCTTACCCAACATGTTAAGTGATATTTCATTGGCAGCCCAGGCTGCATTGTTGTTGATGGCGATCATTGCCCCATTTAATTCTTCCACATTTCCAAAAAAGGTCATAGCGGCAGCGGCCCATATTAAGGCTACGATTCCCTCGGTGACCATGGTTCCGTAGAATACCTTTCTTCCAAGAGTTTCGCTTTTCATGCAGCGAGCCATTAATGGGGACTGGGTAGCATGGAATCCAGATATGGCCCCACATGCTATAGTTATAAAGAGAATTGGGAACAAGGGAGTGGCCTCGGGGTCACTCGTCATATTCCTTAAATTACTTGGTACCAATTCAGGAATATTATAATCCCCGAAAAAAAGTGCAATAAGCAATCCTACGGCCATAAGCAACATGGCCACTCCAAAAATGGGGTACAGCTTACTTATTAATTTATCTATGGGCAGCAAGGTGGAGAGAATGTAATAAACCAAAATAATGGCGACCCAGATCCATACGTTCCATATATTGCCCGTCATGCCATCTATTATTTTTGCAGGGCCTACCAAAAAGACGGTCCCTACGAATATTAATAGGACTACCGAGAAAAGACGCATAAACTGTTTTGCCATAGGTCCAAGATAAATACCCACCACTTCACTTATGCTAAGTCCATCGTGTCTCATGGACAACATTCCGGAAAAATAGTCGTGTACCGCACCTGCAAAAATACTTCCCAATACGATCCACAAAAAAGCCGCTGGTCCAAACATGGCCCCGGCGATAGCCCCAAATATGGGTCCCAACCCCGCTATGTTGAGAAATTGGATCAAAAAAACCTTCCATGTGGGCAATGTCATAAAATCTACATCATCCCTTAGCCTAACTGCCGGAGTTTCTCTATTCTTATCCACCCCAAAAATACGTTCCACAAATTTCCCGTAGGTAAAATAACCAAGTATTAAAGCTCCTATTGATAATAAGAATGATATCATCTAAATTATGTTTTATTTAATATTTTAAATTTATTGTAGGCCTACACCCTTTATTCCAATTCTTCCAAAAATTCGGATACAATATAAGCGTATATATGCTTACCCGAATTTGAAAACTGCAAAAGTTGATCTTTAATTTGAGCATTCTTCCTTACCACTTTTTCGCTAGCGGTAAGGTACAATTTGAGCTGATTTTTTGTCATTAATTCCAAATTGCCGCTTAATAAGACTAATACCTCAACAGGTGCCTGCTGAATATGATTTAACAATAGGCTCCTATTATTAATATCCACTTTAGCGAAACTTTCCCAAAAGGGAATTTGTAAACTATCGGTTTCCCAGAACAATTTAGGAAGATTTTGTACAATATAGGTACGTAAAATGGGAATTCCCTCCTTGAAAATTTGTACAATTCGGTCCTTATAAATAATATACTCTTCATCATTCAAGGACTTCAGCGCATACATTTGATAATCCTGTTCATTGCTCATGAGCATAAAGCGCTTCATTTCTTTATCAAAGTTGGATGTGGTATAATCCTGTAGTTCTCCTTTAATGGTTCCGTGCGCTAGATTCCAAGCCACATAACAGGAATAAAGCGCCCCATCTACCACAGATTCCTTTACCTCGGCTATAGTGGCTCCCGATTTGGCATCTTCATCATTAAGCCCTGACTCTACTGGCTTTTCAACCAACTCATCAATTTTCTTTCTTTTAAGGATGGAATTGTCATCCATTAATAAATGGTGCAATTTTTTATAATCCTGCTCCATGAATTCCTCATGATCATGCTTCGTTAATGTCTGTCCTTCCACCTTATCATAGCCAGCATAGGCTCCCAATAAATTCCAATAAAGGGTAAGATACATTAACCTGCATTCGCCATCTGCACAGACCGGTGTACATATATTCGCTGAATAAAGCAACGGCCTTTGCTGGGGGTTGACCAGCATATCAACATTTTGGTTGCCCATGGTCTCCACTTCAATAAAAAATGGGGTCGGTTCATTATGCAGCACCATTCCCTCTTGCCATTCCAATGTAAAGAACTCCGGCTTTTTGCTCAGCGTTTTATGTTGGGTACCGCTGGCTTCCATTAAATCATTATTTTGAGTCCATAAAAGTCCCAATCCACAAAATAGTAATGTAGTTAATATAATTTTCATGATGATTTACATAATTCTTTCATGGATCAGGATGTACTTTATTAACTATTTCTTGGATTCTGGAATAGGCGTGTATTTCTGTTTTTCGATTAGACCCATATATTCATCCAAATACCCTGTATAAATGTCCCTGGGATTTACATCGTACTTTTTACAAAGTGATGCGGCAAAACCTACAGCGGCGCCCATTTGTCCGGTGGTTCTCATTACCCGAGGTCCACCCAGACCAACGTGGGAAGTACTGAAATTTCTGCCCGCCATAAATAAATTAGTTATATTTTTTGAATACAGACTTCTGTAGGGAATATAATATTTAGGAGTCTTATAAAAAAGCGCTTCAGAAATAAAATCAGGATTTTTCTCATCCTCCAACACGGTCTGATAATGTACGTCCACCTCCCTAGTTTCCTCCACTACACCATCAGGGAAAGAGCGGCCGGATTTGGCATCGTTTAATGTAAAAATATAATCTCCCACCAATCTTCTGGATTCTCGTTTACCAACTAGATAAGATACCCATTCCAATTTTCGATTGGCATTTTTAGGTAATTTTTTGGCATTGCCGAAAGAACCATAAATAGCCCTTAGCATATGATCGCGAATTTCCTCAGCGTCATCTATTTGATTAAGATCATTACGGCTAAACTCCCACTGCCATTCTCCCTTGACTTTGGCATAATCCCTGGCCACTGGCATTGCCCAAGGTACCGCAGGGAATTCTTCCTGCTGGTCCGCATCATAGGAGCGCCAAAGTACCGAAGATCCCATTACAGCATTGTCCGGTTGTTTGGGACTCCATAGTTCCCCATGCTCTTTCCATTCTTCCCCATATTCGTCAACACTTTCCCGTCCATAAGAATATTCTGCACCGGCCCAAAAACCTATCCAACCATCTCCAGTAGAATCTACAAAAAGTGGCGCCTCAAATCGAATGCGTTCTGCGGATGCTGTTTGTCGAGCATCTACATAACTGATCTTACTATCAACAGCTTTTGCATCATAGGCCCTCCAATTTAAAAAGAGGGAAATATTCTCATAACTTTTTACATTGTTATCCCTTTTTATCTGGTCTTTATGTGCTTCAGGAGATCCATTGGGATAATGTTCCGTATCCAACTTTTTAAGAATCCGTTCAAAATTGCCATATATACCCAGGGTATGCACCCTAATTTCGCTACTGGCATTACCTCCCAAAACAGGTCGGTCGTGAATTAGCGCAACCTGAAGGCCTTCTTCTGCGGCCGCTATAGCCGCTGCGCAACCAGCAATTCCCCCACCAACAACCACTAGGTCATATTTCTTGGTAACCGTGGGTGCTAAGGGTTCCATAACTACAGTTTTCCTCCAAGTAGCCAACTTTTTCAAGGATGAAGGTGGTTCAATTTTGGAAGTAGTAAAATAGATGGCATCACAACGGCCGTTAAAACCAGTAAGGTCTAAAAGTTCCAAAGTATTCTTTTTATTCGTTATTTGTACAGCTCCGGCATATTCCCATCCCCATCCGGAACGGAGACCAAGGGTATTTTCCAACACCAGGTCATTTACTTTTATCTGGAATCTTCCCGGGGCCTCCCATTCTCCCGGTACCCAATTCTTGGTTCGTACCCAAACCTTATATTCGCCATTCTTTTTGAAATTTACCTGGGTTTGTGCATTTTCCACCGGTACACCCATGCCATGGGCCTGAAGATAGGAAGAACCCATTTGTTCTATGAATTGGGGGTCAACGACCCATCCCCCTTTATTGTCAAAACTTTCCGCTTCCAGCAACAAATCTTGGGATAGCGTTAAATTCATACTTAAGAAGCACAAAGTTAAAATCAAATATTTCATATCTATTTATTCTAATTAATTTTTCAAAACACGGGTTTGCTCCAGAGGTGATAAGTGATTGGTTCACTAATACATTTCCTCCTTAAATATTACACTATTTTACTTATATTCCAACCAAGCGGTTGACATACAGTCCTTGTCAGCAACAATTCTTATCCACCTGGACTGAAAGTTATCGGGAAAATCATAATTATAATCTTCACCACCCTTAACGGTTACTTCTTTAAAGGCCATCCAAGGACCATGACCTATGGGTTCCACTTCTATTTTATATGTAACCGAAATGTTGGATTGATTGGATATTTTTATGCTTTTTTGATCATAAAACCCGATCAAATAAGGATCGCTAGGTTCGTTGGCCTTTACAGTTGAATCTTTCCATGGCCCTCCTTCCCCAACCGGTTTACCCAATTTCCATAAATCATCTATTGCTCCAGCCCATACCTTTGCCTTGCCATCTTTTGATTGAATTATATGCTGGTTGGACTCTGCAAAATCTGATGAAATACCGGTTAACACCAACAATCCGCGATAGGAGGCGTAATCATGAATTAGCATATTATGGGACGACACTGGACGTATTTTAGCAAAACCATCAGCATTTTCGGCTGGTAATTCATAAAAGGTACCTGAGCAGTTTAACAGATCACGCTCAGTAGATACCTCGCGACAAATTCGAAGTGCACCATTGTCCATTCCAACTTTAAAATCTTTACTACCTTTAGGCAATCTCCAACGTCTCCCTTTGTCATCCACTATCAAAACCGAAGCATCGTCCGTGGTCAAAACATTTTTAGGTATTGCCACCTTTTCCCTCATAAATTCTACTATTTTATTATCCTCCTTTTTAACCAAGTTCAATAATGAATCCAACTCATAGTATCCCGTTTCCCGAAATCCATCTTTGGAAATATCGCCTGCTAATACTCCCAAGGTACGCCTATTATCCCCTAAAGCCCATAGCAACCCGCCAGTGGCATTATTGTCCGATATATCAACAATACCCTTGAACATGGAATTTGGGGTATTTATCCTGCTATCTTTGTCGCCATAGAAAAAATGAACGGTGGCCTTTGTAGCTTTATTTGGTTTTATGCGTACCCACTCTCCAGTTTCGTTATCTTGAAACATAATATGCTTGGACTCACCAGCTGACACATTAACCGACTTTAATGACATCCAAGAACCGTTTCCCTCCTTATCCACTTCAAAAGAAAAAGAAACCGATGTGACACCTTCATTCTTGATCCATGCCGATCTATTTTCCCAACCTGTAAAAAGAAAGGGCTCCGAAAATTCATTGGCCCTGACTTCTTCGGAAATCCAAACGGCACCTTCCGCTGTATTGGGCCCCAATTCATCCGGTTTATTCAGGGATGTAAACCAAAGGTTGGAATTGGATTCACCTGGACCTATTAACTCCCCTTTCTGCCTGCGAGTGTTTAAAAATTCTTTTTGTGCAGAATCGTCACAACCGAAGACCAACTGATCGTTCCATCTACTAAAATCCCCAATTACCTTTAGATAAGCCGAACGAGGTCTAATTCCAGCAGAATTCTCGGCAGTAAATTTTTCTGGAAAATGCCAGAACAGACCATGCATAGTCATTAAAAACTCTGGCACTTCATCCGTTCCAATATTTCTGATCCTGGGCCATTCTGTGTTCCAACCGTGCGCTCCGTCGTAAGAGTGACTTGCTTTGGGCAGCCTGTAATAATCCCATCCAGTCTTAGGATTTCGAACACCCACCAGAACGGATTTAAAGTCCCAACCTGTGGCCCAAATAGGGTCGTTTTCCGGGTCTTTATTTCCGTAAATACCACCTGGTCCAGTAACTTCTACAAATTGGTTTCGCCTTACCATCTTCCAATCCTTCCCATCCCATTCTGACAATGAACCTGACTCAATATCAAATTTTCCTAATGCAGCATGATTAGCCTCACCATTGTTGCTATATACCATAACTCCCTGTCCCGAATACAGACCTTTACCATGGGCCCCGGGCAATAATGGTCCAAACTGGGCCATATCCTTGGTAGTGCGCAGCGCATTGGCATCTGCATAAAGGGTAGTAGGCTCTAAGCTGTTAACATCCACCTCATAAAATCCTTCCTCCATGGTAGCATAATAGATCTTACCTTCCGGATCAGTTAAATGACGTGCATTTCCTGTATGCCTTCCCGGCATTTTATCATAAGGAATTACATTTACTTTTCCAGTTTGGTCAACGGTATAGGGCCCAATAAATAATTGATTACTTTCTGTGTGCACCATACGGTTGGCAGGTGTACCCCCAATACTTTCTACCCTGACTTCTTGATCCAGATCTGAATTTATTGTGTACAATTTATCCGAGGAACCATTTGGCTTATGAGGTCCATAGGTTACAACCCATAATTTATCCGCCCAAGGTACTACAGCCCCGGTTCCGCATTCTCCTTCTAAATTATACATAGCCAAGTGAGGATATATCCCACTGACAGACAAATATTTACCTACCTTCTTTTCTGTTTCATTTTCTTCTATCTTATTTTTACATGATAGTGAACAACATAACAACAAGATGGCACCTAAATAAATAAAATTGATTTTTATAACTTTTATCATTTGGTATTTCTGTTTTACCACGTTAATGTCCCTTAAATGAACCTAACTAAATTGAAAATCGAAAAATTAGACTTGCTATAGCCTTTTCTCCTATAGATATCCACAATACTTATTTTTAAAAACTCAATAAATGATATCCCTGGAAATTGTAATATCCCCAGGGATTCAAAAATTAATAACCTGTATTTTGAGTTAAATTGGAGTTCAATAATCGTTCGGAGGCAGGTATTGGCCACAGATATTGACGCTCTGGGAAATTAATAGTATTCAGAGACCTACAAAGTCCGGCATTCAAAAGGGCCGAAAAATCAGGTAAACCGTCCTCGTCTATTTCTGGGGTCAATCCCCAGAACCACAGACCAGGATTTACTACATTTTCCATTAATGGTCCTGTTGGAGGTACGGTTACGTTTCCGTCTGTGGCAACATTCAACATGCCATAGGAAACCCCCGTAAGTGCTTTTTCCGCCAATCTCCATCGTATAAGATCCATATACCGTCTACCTTCAAAAGCAAGTTCTGAACGCCTTTCACTTCTAACTTTATAGCGCAGTTCACTTTGATCGGTCGTTGTCACCGCTGGATTGGGTATACCAGAATTAGCGTATGCGCGGTCACGAACCTCATTTATTGCCCCAAGAACACTGGCGTCGATCTGATTTAATTCAATTTTTGCCTCGGCATACATTAATAAAACATCCGCATATCTGACAACTATTAAATCCGGATCTGTACGATAATCCTTCCAATCCTCATCCACACCCTTTTTCCAGGCCAATCCATTAAACGATGCAAAGGCAGCAACGGATTGGGTATCATTGTTTTTTATGAGACTATTGGAGGCAAAATCCATAATCTCCTTTTTTGTAGGGTTAGGGGTGTATTCCAAATTTATAAAATTTGAACCATCGCTGGGAGACAAACCATCGCCATCTACCAATGAACCAAAGGGTACAATGGTCATACTACATCTTGGATCTCTATTTTTGAAAGGGTTTTGGGAATCAAAAAGTGGAGATTCATCCACTGGTAATCCATCCACACATTCAAAGGAGGCCAATAGTTCCCATGTGGGTTGTCGTGCTCCCCAACCGCCATGATTTCTTGGCAGATAATCTCGAACGTTATCATCCCTAATCTCATTTAAATCAGCATTTCTAGGAATATGGAAAATAGTTTCCTTGGAATTTTTAGTACTGGAGACAAAAAGTTCCTCAAAATTTGGATAAAGTTCATATTCTCCTAAATCCATACAATCCTCTGCCGCTTCTGCTGCTGTGGCATTATCACCCATATACAGGGCAATCCTAGCCTTCATTGCATAAGAAGCTCCCTTTGTAGCATATTTTAATCCTCCATAAGAAATTGGTAAGTTAAGAGCAGCATCGTCATAATAGGCATAAATTCTTTGAAGTATTTCATCCTTATTCGTTCTGCCAATTTCAAAGGATTCATCAACTGTAAGTTCCTTTTCATAAAAAGGTACATCACCGTAATGCGAAATTAAATATGACCAGTATGATGCCCTTAAAAAATTAGCTTCTGCCTTATATAATTTGGTATCCTCTGCTGAAAGCACATCCTGTGTTTCCAATTTCTCGATTACTACTAAAATTCTAGTAATAGCCTTGTAGATATTGGACCAATTAGTCGATGCGGCACTATATTCAGAGGAAACATTTCCAGCTTTAATGGCACCCAAAGCATCTCTTCTCTGCCAGTCGTCAGTCCAACCTTCTGCCGATTGATCTAAAGGCCAAAATACTTCTCTATACCCCTCATTCAAGGATTGTCTAAATTGATCTTTACTTTGATACCAACTTCCCGAACTGGCAGCATCCTCCTGCACCAAATCCAACTCAGTACATGAAAATCCCAAAAGCAGGAACCCAATACCAAAAATTGTTTTATATATATAGTTTTTCATTTTTATAAGTTTAAAAATTAGCTTTTACCCCAATAATAAAGGACTTTGTAATTAAATATCCACTCCCCTGCTCCGGGTCTATCCCTTCCGGCAACTTATCTACTGTAAACAAGTCGTTTCCTGCAACATATAATCTTAGGGAGGAAAATCCGTTTTCCCCAAATATATCTGAGGGCAAGGTATATCCTAATGTAATGTTCTTAACCCTAAAATAGGAACCTTTCATCAACCAGTAATCTGAAAAGCTATTATAGTTGTTGCCCACAGCATTTTCCGACAAACGTGGATAAGCTGCATTTAGATTTTGTTCCGTAGTATTATAGGTACTCCAATAATTACCTGCGTACAGGGTAGATGGCGACTGCCAACTTTCTTGAAATGGTCTGATAAAAATTGGTGCAAGATTAAAGTTTTGTTGGCCCACGCCTTGGAAAGCCATACCAAGGTCGAACTTCTTGAATTCCAAATTTAGATTTCCTCCGTATTGATAGCGCGGCAAAGAGCCTCCTAAAATGGTCTTGTCCAATTCATTGATTATCCCATCAGGCGTGCCGTCCGGACCACTTATATCCTTATATTTAATATCACCAGGCCTAACTGCATTACTGGTCGTAGCCGAATTATCCACTTCGGCCTGCGTCTGGAATAATCCATCTGATTGGTAGCCATACCAAGATCTAAATTCGCTACCTTCTTCTGACAAAATATTACCATCAAATAAACGTTTCCCGTTTACATCGCCAATTATGGATTTTGAATCAAAAATATTAAAAGAGGTCGTCATCCTTAAATCCCCTATACTTTGCCGATAAGTTAGTCCAAATTCCCAACCCGTCGTATCCATCCCACCAACGTTGACCGTAGGATCATCATAACCACTTAATGCGGGTATACTTAAATCCAAAAGCATGTCCCTAGTATCCTTTTTAAAATAATCTGCGGTTATGGACAACTTATTATTAAACATATTTAGATCAATACCTAAATCCAAGGTTGTGGTTGTTTCCCAGGTTACGTCCTCTATGGCTAAGAACCGCTGGGCAGCAGATCTCACAGCTTGTACATTACTGCCATTGGCAATCAAAGCATTACTAAATTGAAGTACCGATAAATATAGATAATTCCCCAATCTATCGTTACCAAGGCTACCATAGGAAGCTCTAAGTTTTAGAAAGGAAATGGCAGGGTCCAAGGCCTCCATAAAATTTTCGTTGGAAACTACCCAACCTCCGGAAACAGAAGGAAAA
>TARA_R110000868_G_scaffold411620_1_pt1 | contig 17015 bp, 18 predicted proteins | sample TARA_R110000868 | Tara Oceans TARA_R110000868 (sample SAMEA4397489) | marine metagenome | biome: Polar Biome; feature: [SRF] surface water layer (ENVO:00010504); material: water (ENVO:00002006), including particulate matter (ENVO:01000060) such as... | depth 5 m | reverse complement strand
CCCCGACGTTGCACTCGTCTCGGCAGGGCTGGGCCCTGCCGCGCTCCCGCATTGGATGCACCATGTCAGCACCCGCCCTCGGGCGACTCCGCATCGCACTGGCCGCACTCGCCGTCGCCGCGGTGTCGTGGAGCCTGCTCGGCGTCACCGACGCCGCGCAGGCGCACGAACAGCTCCTCGAATCGACCCCCGCCAAGGGCGAAGCCCTCGACGCTCCACCCGACGAGGTCTCGCTGCGCTTCGCGAACGATCTCCTCGCCGTCGGCGGGGCCATCCTCGTCCTCGACGAGTCGGAGCAGCCCTGGACGCAGGGCGACCTCGTCTACGACGGCACCACGGTGAGCATCGCACTGGCGAGCGGCATGCCCGACGGCCGGTACGAGATTCGCTGGCAGGTGGTGTCCCAGGACGGGCACCCGATCAGCGGGATCGTGCCGTTCACGGTGGGCGAGGTCGCGGCCGAGCCGACTCCGGCGGAGTCCGGGACCGCGGCGGTCGAGGCCGCCGCGGGGCGGGACGACGGCGACGCCTCCCCGACCGCAGGCGTCGATGCCCCGCGACTGATCCTCGTCGGCCTCGTCGGCGCCGCCATCGCTCTCGTGGGATTCGCTCTCGCGCTGAGCTCGCGGCGACGAGGCGACGCCTCACCCGGCACGACTGAGCGCGGCTCGGCGTGACCACGCACCTCTTCTCAACGAAAGCAAGGAACAACACCATGAACACGACACCCACCCGACGCCCGGCGGCCCTGCTCGCCCTTGCCGCGGCAGCCGCACTCGTCCTCGCCGGATGCGCCCCCACCGCCGACGCAGAGCCCGCCGCGGTCGCACCGACGACCGCCGCCGAGAACGTGACCATCGCGGACGCCTGGGTCAAGGCCGCCGACGAGGGCATGACGGCGGCCTTCGGCGAGCTGACCAACACCGGCGACACCGAGGTGTCCGTCCTCGCGTCGACGAGCGCGGCCGCGACGATGACGGAGCTGCACGAGACCGTCGACGACGGCAGCGGCTCGATGTCGATGCAGGAGAAGGAGGGCGGCTTCGTCCTGCCCGCCGGCGGCACACTCGTGCTGGAGCCGGGCGGCAACCACCTGATGCTGATGGGACTGACCGCACCGCTCGTCGCGGGCGACGAGATCGAGATCACGCTCAGCTTCTCGGACGGCTCCGAGTTCACGTTCGCCGCTCCCGCGAAGGACTTCTCCGGCGCGAACGAGACCTACGTGGGCGAGGAGGACTAGTGCCCTCCGCCCGGAGTGCCGAGTCCGGGCGCGGAGTGAACCGGCGGCAGCTCCTCCTCGGAGGGGCTGCCGCCGGGCTCGGCGCCACGGCCGCGATCGGCGCCGACCTCGCCCTGTCGTCTGCGAGCGCGACCTCGTCCCCGGCGACGGGGGGCACCGAGACGACCGGTTCGGAGACGATCGCCTTCTACGGACCGCATCAGGCGGGTGTCGCGATCGTCCCGCAGTCGCACAGCGCGTTCCTCGGTCTCGACCTCGAGCCCGATGTCGACCGCGACGGCCTGCGGCGCCTGATGCGCATCCTGACCGACGACGCAGCGCGCCTGACGCAGGGCGAATCCGCTCTCGCCGACTCGGAGCCCGAACTGGCCCTCGCCCCGGCGCGCCTCACCGTCACGTTCGGCTTCGGCCCGGGCTTCGTCGCGCGCACGGGTGCGGCCGCTCCCGACTGGCTTGCCCCGCTTCCCGCGTTCTCGGTCGACCAGCTCGACGCGGCGTGGAGCGACGGCGACCTTCTGCTGGAGGTCGCCGCCGATGACCCGATCACCGTCGCGCACGCGGTCCGCATGCTGCTCAAGGATGCGCGGCGCTTCGCCTCGGTGCGCTGGCGCCAGGACGGCTTCCGGCGCGCCCGCGGCACCGAGAAGGCGGGCACGACGATGCGCAACCTGTTCGGCCAGGTCGACGGAACCGTCAACCCGGTACCGGGAACGAGCGACTTCGACTCGGTGGTCTGGGCGACCGGCGGGTGGATCGAGGGCGGCACCAGCCTCGTCGTGCGCCGCATTCGGATGACGCTGGACACCTGGGACGAGCTGGACCGCTCCGGCCGCGAGCAGTCGGTCGGCCGCACGCTGTCGAACGGGGCCCCGCTCACCGGGGTCAACGAGACTGATGAGCCCGACTTCGAGGCGACCGGAGCCACGGGTTTCCCGATCATCCCGTCGTTCGCTCACATTCGTCGAGCGCGTGGCGATGGCAGCGAGCGGATCTTCCGTCGCGGCTACAACTACGATCTGCCTCCCGACGGCGACGGCGGAGTGTCGGATTCGGGGCTCATCTTCGCCTCGTACCAGGCCGACCCCACGACCCAGTTCGTTCCGATCCAGCGTCGACTCGACGAGCTCGACCTGCTCAACCAGTGGACCATTCCGATCGGATCTGCCGTCTTCGCGATCCCGCCCGGCTGCGAGAGCGGGGGGTTCATCGGAGAGCGGATTCTCTCCTGAGGCGGCGTCCGACCGCTCCGTCCGCCGTGCGCACAGTAGCCTCCTGCGCACCGGGGATTTCTTCGCCGCCCAGCCGCCGTTTCTGATTGACAGGCCCCCGGATCCTGGATAGATTTCGAGATAGTAAAGTTTCCTAACTTGTCTGGAGCGCGGCGTTGACCTCATCCCATACCCGCGATGCCTCGCCTCGCCGCGGGCAGTCGACCGCCGCGCCGACGCCGGCGACACCGGGCCTCCTGCGGTCGCTCAACAACCGCGTCGTGCTGGACCTCTTCATCCAGCACACCACGCTCAGCCGCGGCGACGTGGGTCGGCTGACGGGGCTCTCGAAGCCGACCGCCTCCCAGCTCCTCGTCCGACTCGAAGAGAGCGGACTGGTCGTGGATGCCGGTGTCGGCACCCCCGGCCCCGGCGGACGCGCCCCGCAGCTGTACCGACTCAATCCGCGCGCCGGCTACGCGGCCGCGCTCAACGTGACGCCCGCCGAGATCCACGTGCGCATCGTCGACATCGTCGGCGCCCCCGTCGCCGACCTGCACCTCGCGGATGACGTCGACACCGGGGAGGTCGGATTCCGGCGGGCCGTCGCCGCCATTCGCTCCGCCGCCGAGTCGACGGGAATCGCGCCGGACGAGCTTTCGGCCGTCGTCGTCGGCGCCCCCGGCTCCTACGACCCCGACGCCGACCAGCTCCGCTACTCCGACCATCTGCACGACTGGCAGGAACCCGGCCTCGTCGCCGGTTTCGAGTCGCTGCTGGCCTGCCCGGTTCGGATCGAGAACGACGTGAACCTCGTCGCCGTGGCCGAGCATCGCGCCGCCAGCGACGACGCCGACAACTTCTTCCTGCTCTGGCTCGACGAGCGCATCGGCGGCGCGATGGTCATCGACGGCCGGGTCTACCGCGGCAGTCACGGCGCAGCCGGCGAAGCCGCGTTCATCCAGCCCTCCGGGGTTCCGGTCGTGCGCAACCCCGCCCGGGTGAACCGCGGAGGCTTCGAAGATCTGGTGGGCGAGGAGGCGATCGTGCGCCTGGCCGCCGACCACGGGATCTCCGCGGCGAGCGCCTCCGAGGCCATGGCGGCCGCGGTCGCCACGAACGGCGCCGAGGCCACCGCCCTGCTCACGGCGATCGCCGAACGATACGCGGTCGGGCTGGCGTCGATCCATGCTCTCCTCGATCCGCGGAAGATCGTCGTCGCGGGGAGCCTCGCGACGCTCGGCGGGCCGGCCCTGCGCTCCGCGATCACCGCGGAGCTCTCGACCGTCGCACTGGCGACGCCTCCTGTCCTGGGGGCCACGGTCACCGACGATCCCGTGATGTCCGGCGCTCTGATGTCGAGCCTCGAGCTCGCCCGCGATCGCGTCTTCTCGACCTGAGCCGATCTCTTTCCCGGCCACCTCGACGCACTGAAAGGGACGCGTGAACGAGATGCTCCCCGCAGCCGCCGCGACACCGCGCACGCTGCTCGCCCTGGACGGCGGAAACAGCAAGACCGATATCGCCGTCGTGCTCGAGAATGGTGAGGTCATCGCGCGCCAGCGCTCGGGGCCCTTCATCCCGCATCTGATCGGCGCGGCGGCCGCGGTCGAGCTGCTCGCCGACGATGTCGCCACCGCCCTCGCCTCCGCCCCCGACGGCATCGTCGACCTTGCCGTGGGCTACCTCGCCAACGCGGACCTCCCCATCGAGGAGGAGCGCATCAACGAGGCGATCGTGGCGCACGGCTGGGCGCGCGAGGTGGTCGTCGAGAACGACACCTTGGCCATGCTGCGCACCGGCACGAGCGCCGGATTCGGTGTCGCCGTCGTCTGCGGCGCGGGCATCAACAGCGTCGGCGTCGGACCGGACGGCTCACGCGTACGCTTCCCCGCACTGGGACGGATCTCCGGCGACTGGGGCGGGGGGCTCGGCATCTCCAAGGAGGTGCTGTGGTACTGCTCGCGGGCGGAGAGCGGGCGCGGGCCGGCGACCAGCCTGACCGACGCCGTCGCCGCGCACTTCGGACTCCCGAACGCGGTCGCCGTCACCGAGGCGATGCACCTGCGCACGATCGACTTCGACCGAATGCACGAGATCGTCCCCGTGCTGTTCGCGGAAGCGCGCGCCGGCGATCCCATCGCGCGCGCCGTCGTGGCGCGCCAGGCCGAGGAGATCGCACTGCTGGTCACCACCTCGCTGCGACGGCTGGGCCTGACCGACGGCCAGCCCGAAGTGGTGCTCGGCGGCGGCATGCTCACCTCGGGCGAATCGCTGCTGGTCGACCCGGTGATCGACGCGATCCTGGCCGTCGCGCCCGGCGCGCAGATCACCATCGTGTCCGACGCCCCGATCTACGGATCCGCCCTTCTGGGCCTCGAGGCCCTCTGGGCGTCGGACCTGAGCCTCACCGACGAGGAGCGCGACTCGCGCCGCACCCGGCTGCGGGAGTCCCTGCGAACGAGCGAACGGAAGCTGACATGACGACGACGCGACGAATGGGCCTCGCCGGCACCGGATACTGGGCGCGCGTGACGCATGCCCCCGCCGTGGTCGCCTCGCAGGGCTGGGAACTGACGAGCGTGTGGGGGCGCAGCCTCGACGGTGCCAGCGCGGTGGCGGCCGAGCACGCCGGGGTCACCGCGACCGACGACTTCGATGCCTTTCTCGAGCAGGTGGACGGCGTCACCTTCGCCCTCCCGCCGCACGTGCAGGCGCCTCTGGCCCTCCGCGCGATCAAGGCCGGCAAGCACGTCCTCCTCGAGAAGCCGATCAGCCTGGACGTCGCCGAGGCCGACGCGCTCGTCGCCGCCGCCCGCGATCAGGGCGTGGCGACGGTCGTGCTGTTCACCATGCTGTTCGACCCGCGGGTGCGAGCCATCGTCGCGCGGTGCGAGCAGGCGGAGCCGCTGCGCGGCGGCGGCGGCCTGTGGCTCGGCTCGGCGCTGAACGACGACAACCCGTTCAACACCCCGTGGCGCCACGACAAGGGCGGCCTGTGGGATCTCGGTCCGCACGCGCTCTCCATCCTGTGGAAGACGGTCGGACCGATTCGCGAGGTGCGGGCCCACGCCGGCGACCTCGACCTGCGCCACCTCGTCGCGACCCACACCTCCGGCGCGACCAGCACCGTGAGCCTGACCCTGCGCGCACCCGACCCGGCCGACGGCTTCTCGACGACGGTGTGGGGCGAACTCGGCCGGATCGAGGTCCCCGTCGACGATGTGGACGCTCTCGCCGCTCTCACGCTCGCGCTCGACGAGCTCGGGGCGAACGCCCGCAGCGGCGAGCTCGCGCACCCCTGCGACGTCGCCTTCGGTCGCGACATCGTTCGCCTCCTCGCGGATGCCGAGGAGCAGCTGACCTCCGCGGGGGCCACCCCGTGACGCGCGAGTCGGTCGACATCGTGTTCCCCGCGCCGGGGGACGTCGACCTGGTGCGACGCGCGGTTCCCGAACCGGGGCCGACCGAGATCACCTGCCGCGCTCTCGCGTCGCTCGTGAGCACCGGAACCGAGACGTTCTGCCTGGCGGGCGACTTCGAACCGGGCACGTTCTGGCAGGAGTGGGTGCGATTCCCGTTCGCCCCCGGCTACTCGCTCACCGCCGAGGTCGTCGCTGTCGGCCGCGACATCGACGACGTGCGCGTCGGCGACCGCGTGGCGCTTCCCGCGCCGCATGCCCAGTACGTCACCGTGCCCCGCGACGAGGCGATCGTCGTGCCCGACGGCGTCCGCTCCGAGGACGCCTGCTGGGCCTCGCTCGCCGTCACGACCCAGTGGGGCGTGCGCCGTACGGGCCTCGACCTGGGCGAATCGGTCGGCGTCATCGGCCTGGGGCTGCTCGGTCAGCTGATCGTGCGCTACCTGCGCCTGAGCGGCGCGCGCCACATCGTCGCGATCGACCCCGATCCCGCGCGACGCGAGGCCGCGCTGCGCGGTGGCGCGACGGTCGCGGTTGCCGACCACGCGGGCGCGGCGCACGACGCCGTGCGCGCGGAGACCGGGGGCGAGCTTCTGGACGTCGCCTTCGACGTCACCGGGCATCCCGTCGCGTTCGCTGACACCTCGACGCTGCTGCGCCCGCACGGTCGGCTCGTGCTGGTGGGCGACAGCCCGCACCCCAGCCAGCAGCACCTCGGTCCGCGCATCGTCGCCGACGGCATCACGATCATCGGCGTGCACGCGTCGACGGCGCCGGAGCGATCCAGCATCCACCAGCGCTGGACGCCCGCCGAGATGACGGCGCTGTTCTTCGACCACCTCCGCGATGGCCGACTCGAGGTGGAGTCCCTGATCACGCATCGCGCGAGCCCGCTCGACGCGCCTGAGCTGTATGCGGCTCTGCGCGAGGACCGGTCGCGCTATCTGGGCGTGCTGTTCGACTGGTCGGCGGTGCCGGCATGAGCGCGACCGTGCGCTGGGGCGTGCTCGGCGTCGCCGGCATCACCGAGGCGATGGTCCCCGCTCTGCTCGCCGCCGAGGGCGCCGAACTGATCGGGATCGCGAGCCGGCGGCGCGCCAAGGCCGAGGCCGCCGCCGAGCGCTACGGAGTGGAGGCGTTCGGCGACTACGACGCGCTTCTCGCCGACCCGCGCATCGACGCGGTGTACCTGCCCGTCCCCAACGCGCAGCACGCGCACTGGGCGGAGCGCGTGATCCGCGCCGGCAAGCACCTGCTCTGCGAGAAGCCGTTCACCGTGACCGAGGCGGAGGCGCGCCACCTCGCCGCGCTTGCCGACGAGCACCGAGTGCTCGTCGCCGAGGCGTTCATGTACGCGCACCACCCGCGCATCGCGGCGGTGCGCGACCTCATCTCCTCCGGGCGGATCGGCACGGTGCGCGCGCTCCACACCGTCTTCACCTTCGACGCCTCCGACGAGCTCGACCACTCGGGCTTCCAGGGCGCCCCCGGCAGCGGTGCCGTCTACGACGTCGGCTGCTACGCGATCCATGCCTCGCGCTACCTGCTCGGCGCAGAGCCGACCGCCGTGACGGCGCACGCCGCCGCCTCCGCCGTGCACGGCGACATCGACATGAGCACCGCCCTCCTGCTGGAGTTCCCGGACGGCGTCGGGGCGACCGCGCAGGTGAGCATGTGGAGCGCCGACGACGACCGGATCGAGATCACCGGCTCCCGCGGGCGCCTCACGATTCCGCACCCGTTCCTCTGCCCGAGCGGCGAGGTCGACATCGTGCTCACGATCGACGAGCAGGCGGAGCGGATCGTCGTGCCCGGCGCCGATTCGTACGTCGCGCAGGTCGAGCGCTTCGGCGCCGCGGTCCGCGGCGAGGCCGAACTGCTCCACCCCCTCGCGGATGCGATCCAGGGGGCACGGGTGCTCGAAGCCGCGACCGCGTCGTGGCGTCAGGGCGAGCGCGTCGCCCTCGCTCCCGTCAGCGCGGAGTGAACTCGCCCGACAGATCCGAGAGGAACATGTCGAGCACGTCGCCGAAGACGCGAAGCCGGTGCGAGCGGAACTCCTCCAACAGTGCGGCCACCACGTCGCGGTCAGAGCCCTCGAGGCTCGCCGGCACGCCCCTCCCCGTCGTCGGAATCAGGTCGATCGCGGTCAGAAGCGACTGAAGCCCGCGCCGATACTGCGCCAGCCAGGGTGCGATCTCCGCACCGAGGCGGGCGTTCTCCGGAGCATCCAGCGGCGCCGTGACCTCGAGCATCGCGGCGACGCGCGAACGGAGCTCCGCGACCGCCGTGACCTGGTCTTCGAACTGGTACTGGAAGGCGAAGCGCTCAAGATGGGCCGCCAGCCGCGGGGCGTCATCGGTGCACAGCGCCGAGCCTCGGCAGGCGTCCGCGAACTCGCGCAGCGCCGCCGCATCGCGCGGACCCGCGATGCGCGCGATCGCCGCCTCCCAGCTGGCCTCGGCGTCGAAGCCCTCGGGGTCGGACATGAAGTCGGCCAGGGAGCAGAAGGCGATCTTCGAGGCCTCCGCGAGCGGCATCGCGTTCGCGATCACCCCGTGGGCCAGTGCCGGGATCTCCGCCTCGCGACCCCGGTACGGCCCGATGTGCAGCTCGCCGGTCATCGCCACGTCGTTGACGGGGAAGTTGTCCCAGTACAGCGGCGGGTGGCCCGTGTGCTCGGCGAAGACGCGCGCATCGGCGGCCTGCAGCTCGGGTGCGCAGATCGCGCGCCCCGTCCAGTACAGCCCGACATCCGCGGGGAGGCTCTGGCCCAGCGCGCTGATGTACTCCTCATCGCCGTGGCCCCAGTACTGCGTCGGGCAGACCGCGAAGCGCGCGTCCGGATGCGAGGCGCGCAGACGCGTCCACACCTCCCCGACCACCGCGATCTGCGCCTCGACGAGCGACCCGAAGGCGCTGCGGTCGGGGCCGTGCTGAAGCACCTCGGGGATGTCGTCGAGGAACAGCTCGAAGCCGTCGATCCCGACGTCGGCGACCTGGGCGAACTTCGCGAGAATCGCATCCGTGTCGGCGGGATCCGAGTAGCGCATCGACAGTCCCGGCGACAGGGCGAAGTGCACATCGACGCCGACAGCGTGGGCGCGCGTCACCAGTTCGGCGAGCTCAGCGGCCTCGCGCTCCGGGTACGGGTCGCGCCAGCGCTGCCGCGTGAAGAGGTCGTTCTTCGGCGAGTAGATGAAGGTGTTGAGTCCGACCTCGGCGAGGAAGTCGATCATCTCGAGCCGCTCGTCGTGACTCCAGGGTCGTCCGTAGAACCCCTCGATCACGCCCGCGAGGGGCGTTCGCGCCGTCACAGTGCCACCACCCGAGACTGGTACCGGGCGATCAGCTCGCGGTTGCGCTCGTCGCCTCCGGCGACGTTGCTGGAGGAGAACACACCGGCGCGCACGCCCGCGCGGGTGGCGAGCGACACGGCGGTCATCGCGATGGAGTTGGCGATCGTCACGCCGACCACGGAGGAGGTGGGGCCCATGACCGCGCCGGCCTCGGCAAGCTCGATCGCGGCGTCGCCCGCGACCCCGAGGTTGTCGATCGTGATCGTGGCGAGCTGGTCGAGGGTCGTCACGCCGTCGCGGAGAGCGACGCCGGAGCGCACGTGCTGCAGGCTGACGATCGCGATCACCGCCATCCCGTTCGCTCGGGCGCGCTCGGCGAGTTCGAGCGCGATCTGGTTTCCGCCGGAGTTCGAGATCACGATCAGGGTGTCGATCGGATTCGGATTCAGTCGATCGAACACCTGGTGCCCTCGGCCGGGCTGGCGCTCCTTCTGAGTCGAACCGGTCGCCGACTCGTGGAGCATGAGATCGCCTTCGAGAATCGGGTTGATCGCCCCGAGGCCGCCCGCGCGATAGAAGAGCTCCTCCGCGACCATGTGCGAGTGACCCGATCCGAAGACGTGCACGAGGCCGTCCTTCACAAGGGTCTCGGCCACGGCGTCCGCGGCGCGCTCGAGGGCGGCGCGCTGCGTGGTCTCGAGCTGCGTCAGCTTCTCGCGCAGCAGCGCGAGGTAGGACCCCAGGGGGTCGGTGTTCTCGGTCATTCCGGTCGCCTCCACCGTGTGATCGCGTCGCCGTACGGGTGCACCTCGCCGTCGATGGCGAGCCGCAGCGCGCCGTCCAACGGCGTTCCGGCACTGTCCAGCAGCTCGATTGCCGCGTCCGCCTCGATGCGCGCCACGAGCGCGTCGTGAAGCGCCGAGCCCGCCGCGACCGCACGCCCCGACATCGCCACGGGGATCGCGCCCTCGTCGATGACCCGTGCCGCGGCTCGAATGGTGAGCATGAGCTCGTCGGCGGCCTGCGCGATGATCGCGACGGCGACCGGATCTCCGGTGAGCGCCGTGGCCTGCACCTCGGCGGCGAAGTGGGCGATGTCGTTGACCGCGCGCGCCCGGGAGTGCACGTGCGCAGCGAGATCCTCCTGCTCGCCGAAGCGGCCGACGGCGGCGGCGGTCAGCGCCGTCGCCTCCCCGCGGCCGTCGGAGGCGCGGATCACCGCCGCCAGACCGTGGCGCCCGATCCAGAACGCGCCACCGGCGTCACCGAGGAGGAATCCGTCCCCGTTGACCTTGCTGCGCGCGCCCGTGATCCGGCTGACGCCGATGCACGCGACGCCCGTGCCCACGGTGAGCGACACCCCGTGCCGCTCGGCCAGCGCGCCGGCGTGCCCTGTCACCGCGTCCCCGGTCACCCAGATCTCGGCTGCCGGCAGAGCCTCGCCGAGCGCCTCGAGCAGGTCGAGCCGGGCCTCATGATGCTCCGGCAGCGTGCTCAGCCCGAGCGCCACGCGCTCCAGCGGCCCGGTGCCGACCGCCAGCTGCGCGGTGGCCTGGGCCACGCGCGCCACCAGGGCCGCCGTCAGGTCACCCTCGAGTCGGCTGAGTCCGGGAACGGTGGCGACGTGGGGCGACTGCGATGAGCGCGCCCGGATCTGCGACTGCCCGCCATCGACCGCGAGGTGCATCACACGATCCTTGCAGACCGACCCGCGCCGTCGATCATTGGATGGATCCCTCGGTCACACCGGAGATCACCTGACGGTGGAAGATCACGTAGATCGCGATCATCGGAATCGTGATGATCGACAGCGCCGCGAACAGCGAGGGATAGTCGGTGCTGTATCGACCGGTGAAGGCGAGCAGACCGGCGGGGATGGTGCGCAGGTCATCGTCGATGACGTAGAGCAGGGCCAGCAGGAACTCGTTCCAGGTCGAGAGGATCGAGAACACCGCCACCGTGGCCAGGCCCGGCGTCATGAGCGGCAGCACGATCTGGAACAGCATCCGCAGGTCGGCCGCGCCGTCCATGCGCGCCGCCTCGAACAGCTCCTTCGGCATCGAATCGAGGTAGGCCTTCAGCAGGAAGACCGCCAGGGCCAGCCCGAGTCCGATGTAGGGCACGATGAGCGCCCACCGCGTGTTCAGCAGGTAGAAGGCATCGAAGATGCGGGACTGCGCGGTGAGGTAGGACTGCACCGGCAGCAGCAGCCCGAGCACGAAGTGTGCCAGCAGGACGACGCTGAACCGGAACCGGAACCGGCTGAACGCGTAGGCGGCTGCAAGCCCGAACAGCAGAATCGCCGACACCGAGGCCGTGGTGGTGATGAGGCTGTTGACCACGTACTGGCCGAGGTTCCCGCGATCCCAGGCCTCCACCCAGACCCCGAGGTCGATGTTCGTCGGCAGCGCGAACGGCGAGTCGAAGATCTCGCGTTTCGTCTTGAACGACGACAGCACCATCCACACCAGCGGAACGACGTAGACGAGCGAGATCAGCACCATGACGGTGTGGAAGAGCGTGCGGTTGCCCAGGGCGCGCGCGGCGTACCAGCCGCGACGAGTGGGCGTCGACTCAGTACTCAACGCCGGTACCTCCATCCTTGCTGCGCAGCTTGACGAGGACGAGGCCGACGACCACCACGACAACGGTCATGATCGTGGCCAGCGCCGCGCCGTAGCCGAGGTCGTGGTAGCGGAAGACGACCTCGACGAGGTAGGTCGTGATGATCTCGGTCGCATGGTCGGGGCCGCCGTTCGTCATGACATAGAAGAGGTCGAAGCTCTGGAAGGCGCCGGTGACGCAGAGAAGCACCGCCACCTCGATCATCGGCCGGATCATCGGCACCTTGACGCTCAAGAAGACGCGCGCCTGGCTGGCGCCGTCGAGGATGGCCGCCTCGACGATGTGCTTGGGGATGCGCTGGAGCGCCGCGTAGAAGATCGCCATGTAGAAGCCGGCGTAGATCCAGCCGGAGACGACGCTGATCGCGAGCAGCGCGGTGGAGGGGTCGCCGAGCCAGACCCGGGTGAGCTCATCGAGTCCGCCCGCCCGCAGTCCGCCGTTGATCAGGCCGATGTCATCGCTGTAGACGAAGCCCCAGAGCACGGCGATGACGAGCATCGGGAGCGTCACCGGCACGAAGAAGGCGACGCGGTAGAACGCGGTGCTGCGTCCCTCCATCGTCACCAGACCGGCGAGCAGCAGTCCCACGGCCACCTCGAGGATGAGGGTCAAGCCGATGTAGGCGAAGGTGTTGCCGTAGGAGATGAGGTAGATCTCGTCGCGGAATGCTCGGGCGAAGTTGTCGAACCCGACGAAGGTCAGGGTGTCGCTGCCGCTCCAGTCCGCGAAGCTCAGGACCGTGTTCGCGGCGGCGGGGATGAGCACCACGAAGGCGAATACCAGCACGGCGGGGGCGATCAGCAGGTAGGGAGTCCAGGCGCGTGTTGGCTTCACGGTGCGTTCTCGTTACGTCTTTCGCAGGTGGGGGGGTGGTGCGGGACCCGGCCGAGACCGGATCCCGCACCCGTAGGGGTGTGAATCAGCCGGCGGAGTCGATGCGGCTCTGCGCCGTGTCGAGCGCCTCCTGCGGCGTCGCGGTGCCGCCGATGATCGAGGCTGCGGCGTCGTAGAACGCAGCCGCGATCTCGATGTCGTGACCGCTGTCGGCGGGAGCGACGACGACCGGGGCGTTGCTCAGGAGCTCCGCGAGCGACACGGTCCGCGCGTCGGCCTCGACACCCGCGAACGCGTCGAGGGTCATCGGCGCGAGTCCGACTTCGGCCCAGAGCTGCGTGCCCTCCGGCTCGATCATGAGGGCGAGGAACTCGAGCGTCTCCTCCTGGTAGTCCGAGTTGGCGTTCACCATGAAGCCGGTCGAGATGCCGAGCACGCTTGCCTGGTCGCCGGCGCCGCCGTCGATCGCCGGCAGGTTGAAGTAGTCGAAGTCCAGGCCTTCAGCGTCGGTCGCGGCATCCGCCATCAGCCAGCTGCCGATCTGGATCGTCGAAGCCTTCTCGAGGAAGAACTGCGTCGTCGCCTCGTCGTCCGCGAGCGCGTTGATGCTCGGGTTGACGTAAGGAGCGAGGTCGGCCAGGTAGCCCATGGCCTCGACCATCTCGGCGGAGTTCATCGGCGCGAGCCCGTCCATGACGTCGGAGTAGACGTCTTCACCGACGACGCGCGAGGCGATGTGGGAGGCGATGCTTCCCACCGGCCACTGGTCCTTGTTGCCCTCGACGAGCGGGGTCTTGCCCGCGTCGAGCAGCGCCTGGTTGACGTCGAGGTACTCGTCCCAGGTGGTCGGGACCGAGAGGCCGAGCGCGTCGAACTCCGCCGCGTTGTACCAGACGACGTTGGTCACGTCACCGGTCCACGGCACCATGTAGATCCCGGAGCCGTCGACGTCCATGTTGTTGAACGCGCTCTCGTCGAAGCGCTCCGAGAACGGCGCCTCGGCCATGGCCGCCTCGATGTCCGCGCCGTCGCCGTCGGCGACGTGCTGAGCCATCCGGGGCCCGGACCACTCGAAGTAGGCGTCCGGCGCCTCGCGGCTCGAGAGGAGGGTGGCGAGGCCCGTGGTCTGGTAGATGTCGTCCTCCTGGACGACGATCTCGACCGTGCGTCCCGGGTACATCTCCTCGTACTGCGCCTTCAAGACGTCGAACTGGCTGTCGACAGCGTCGCCCGAGCTGCCCATGGCGATGCGGATCGTGACATCGCCTCCGTGATCTGCGGTCGCGGTGCACGCCGCGAGCGCGAGTGTCGCCACCGCGGCGATTCCGGCGGCCGCCATGATGCGGCCAGTATTCGTCTTGCTTCGCATGTCTCCACCTTCTCAAGTCACGTCCACGCATCCCACGGATGAGCCGCGTCGATTCGAGAACCGAGGACCCGATCCACGCGGGCGGGATCGAAGATAGTAAACTTTACTATCTTGCTGGAAAGTGAACCGCATCTGAATATCGCTGTCAATGGCGAAGCCGGAATGAGGCGCTCTTGTAACACGATCGACCCATTCGGGCGGCGACCGATCGGCGGTTCGCGAGAACCGCTCGAGTTCAGGGGGCGGCAGGCAGCCGGAGGCCCATGCGAAGAGAGTCGGGCTCCTCGGCCTCGAGCCGAGTGAAGCCGAGCTTCTCGTAGAAGCGGAGCGCGCCCGTGTTGGCGGGATCCATCTCCAAGTGCACACCCGGGATGCCTCGCCGGGTGAGCGCCTCGAGCAGCGTCGTCATGAGCGCTCGCCCGAGGCCGTGGCCCTGCGCCGAGGGCAGCAGATCGATGTGCAGATGCGCCGGGTACTCGTCCAGGTCGCGGGTGAGCATCCGCTCGGGGCGGTACCCGAGTTCGAGCATCTCGCGCTCATCGGCGCTCACGTCGTCGCGGAGCGGGTGGCGCCGCTCGAAGCCCGGCAGCCACTGCGCACGATAGCGCGCCACGAAGTCCGCCGTGTCGTGCGCGCCGAGCACGTATCCGACCGCGCGCTCACCGTCATCGATGACGAATGCCAGATCCGGCTCGAGCTCGAGGTACGGCCCGCAGAAGATGTCCGGGGTCAGCGAATCGTCCGAGTAGGCGCCGGTGGCGTCCCCGCCGGCGAGCCCCGTTCGCACGCAGACGTCGTAGCAGGCATCGCGGTCGGTCGGTCGGAAAGGTCGGATCTGCATGCCGCCCATTCTGCACGGCCGGAGGGAGCCGAGCGCGCGCTAGGCCGTCGTCGCGTCCCGCCCCGCGCGCTCGACACCGTCGAGCATGAACCCGAGGCCGGCTTCGAAGGAGTCGCCGAAGCTGTAGCCCGGCTGCATCACATGCTCGGCGGTGAACCGCGTCAGCGCGGGGTACTGCTCGGGCGAGAGCGGCGCGATGATCTGCTCGCTCGCCTCCGTCAGATCACCGTCGTTCTCCCCGAACGGCAGCGCCGCCTCCTGCAGCGCGAAGCCGTAGACGAACGCATCCACGACCGCGAGCCCGTGCGCGACGATCTGCAGCGGGAAGCCGGTTCGCAGCCACGTCGCCAGCATCGCCTCGTGATGCTCGAGGATGTCGAGACCCGGGGTGCGGCGCGACTCCATGATCGGAATCGCCCAGGGATGCCGGCGCAGCGCCGCCCGCAGTGAACGAGCACGGCTCGCGACGGCCTCCTTCCACGGGGCTTCCGGATCAGGCCGTTCGACCTCGTCGAAGACGCGACCGACCATGCCGTCGACGATGTCGTCCTTGTTCGAGACGTAGTGGTAGAGGCTCATCGGACGGGCCCCCAGGTGCTCGGCGAGCCGCCGGATCGTCAGCGGATCCAGCCCGATCTCGTCGGCGAGCTCGACCGCTCCGTCGATGATCCGGTCGCGGTCGAGCGACGCGCGCGACCGGCTCTCCGTCTGTTTCATCGCGATCTCCTTCAGATTCGGGCTTGACTCATCGTACTAAGTATCGCTACCGTTCTGCATGTTGCCGTACTAAGTACGAAGGCGCGTCGATCCACCCGCCCCCTCCACGATCCGAAGGAGACCACCCCATGTCCGCACTCACCGACACCACCCGGCGCACCGCGGCGCGCGTCGCCGCCGCCGGCTACGTCGCCCTCTTCGTCCTGGCGATCTTCGCCAACTTCGTCGTCAAGCAGGGGATGATCGACCCCGCCGACGCCGACGCGACCGTGACCGCGATCCGCGAGCAGGAGGGCCTGTTCCGGCTCGGCCTCGCCGCGTTCGCCGTCGTGTTCCTGCTCGACATCCCGGTCGCGTGGGGTCTCTACGTGCTCTTCGCCCCCGGCGGTCGGGCGCGGTCGCTGCTCGTCGCGTGGTTCCGCCTGGCCTACACGGTCTTCCTCGGCGTCGCCGCCGTGTTCATGTTCCTCGGCCTCGAGATCGCCATCGGCGCGACCAGCCTCGGCGCGGACGTCGCGCTGCTCATGTTCGCCGCGTTCGACTTCGCGTGGTTCATCGGCCTGCTCGCCTTCGGCGTGCACCTGATGACGCTCGGCGCCCTCATCGTGCGCTCGCGCATCGCGCCCCGCCCCATCGGCATCATCCTCGCGGTCGCCGGAGCGACCTACGCGATCGACACCCTCGCGCACATCCTGTTGACCGACTACGCCGCGGTCGCCGATCTGACGCTCGCGGTCGTCGCGACCGCGTCGATCGTCGCCGAACTGACATTCACGGTGTGGCTGCTGCGTGCCAGCCGCCGCTCGAGCACCGTCACCCGCGACGAGAGCCCGGTGCTGACCGCCGCCTAGCCGGCGACCGGGGCGGTGGCCTCGCATCCCACGATGCGGGCCACCGCCCCTCCCCAGGTTCCATCCCGTGCCGCTACGGTCGAATGAAGCTCGATTTCGGCGCCCATCCTCAAGGAGAAGCACGATGATCCGCCCCCTGCTGACCACGCTCGTGATCGGACTCAGCGCGGCACTGCCCGCGAGCGCTCTGGACGATGCCATCAATGAGGTCATCGACCGAGAACTGGCGGCCTCGGGCGTGCCCGGGGTCTCCTAGGCGGTCGTCGTCGATGGCGAGCTCGGCGCCTCCGGCGCCCGCGGCGTCGCCCGCCTCGGCGAGGACGCCCCGGTGACCGCAGACACCCCGTTCCTGACCGGCTCGATCTCGAAGAGCTTCACGGCGCTGGCGGTGATGCAGTTCGTCGAAGCCGGCGACGTCGAGCTCGACGTCGAGATCTCGACATACCTCGACGACTTCTCCGGGCAGCGGGCCGGAGCGATCACCATCCGACAGCTGCTCAGCCACACGAGCGGCTTCTCCACCCTGCAGGGCAACGCCGCGCACACGGACGCCCGCGGCGACAGTAGTGCCCCATAAGGTGGTGTAGCCCGGTGGCTGGCTCGTCG
>TARA_R110000868_G_scaffold249662_1_pt1 | contig 17016 bp, 14 predicted proteins | sample TARA_R110000868 | Tara Oceans TARA_R110000868 (sample SAMEA4397489) | marine metagenome | biome: Polar Biome; feature: [SRF] surface water layer (ENVO:00010504); material: water (ENVO:00002006), including particulate matter (ENVO:01000060) such as... | depth 5 m | reverse complement strand
GCGATGTAGCTGGGGCCGTTATCGCTGAGCAGCCTGGGCTTGTGCAGCACCGTGGCGCTGTCGCAGCCCGAGGCCTTGAGGGCCAGGTCCAGCGTGTCGGTCACGTCCTCGGCCCGCATGTTGGTGCACAACTTCCAGGCGATGATGTAGCGCGAGAAGTCGTCGAGCACGGTCGACAGATACATCCAGCCCCACCCGATGATTTTGAAGTAGGTAAAATCAGTTTGCCACATCTCATTCGGGCGGGTGGTCTTAGTGTGGAACTGATCGGCCGCCTTGATCACGACATAGACCGGACTGGTAATCAGGTCATGGGCCTTCAGCAGCCGGTAAACCGTGGCTTCAGACACGAAATAGCGCTTCTCGTCAGTGAAGCGCACCGCCAGCTCGCGCGGTGACAGCTCACTGTAATCCAACGCGAGTCCGACGATCTGCTGCTGGATATCGTCGCCAATGCGGTTCCACACCCGGCTCGGCGCCGATGGCCGATCAGCCAGTGCCTCCGGCCCACCTTCGACGAGGCGATCATACCAGCGGTAGAAGGTCCGGCGGGGGATGCCGAGCTGGTCCAGCGTGCGCTTGGCGGGCAGGTGCGACTGCTCAACGATCCGGATGATCTCAAGCTTTTCGGATGCGGGATATCTCATTCGTCGTCGCCCCCATCCGCAATCATGCTTTTTTTAAGCAGACGGTTTTCGAGTGTCAGGTCGGCAACGCACTCCTTCAGGTTCCGGGCTTCGCGACGCAGATCCTGCACCTCGCCGGTGGTCGCGGCACGGGCGGTGTCGCCGGCCAGGCGGCGCTTGCCCGCTTCCATGAACTCCTTCGACCAGGTGTAATACAGGCTCTGCGCGATGCCTTCCTTGCGGCATAGCTCGGCGATGCTGTCCTCGCCGCGCAGGCCATCCAGCACTATCCGGATCTTGTCCTCAGCCGAGAAATGCCGCCGGGTCTGCCGCCGAATATCCTTCACCACCCGCTCAGCAGGGGCCTTTGTCAGTAAATTTTTCAAGGAGGGTTTGGGCTTCATCTTCGTTCCTTCGTCACTACGACGAAGCCCAACCCTCCTTAATTTACAACCTCAAATCTGTGCCATGGGTGCTGACGGGGAACATTGGATTCGGAACGGCAGGAATGTCCCAATCGAGGTCATCGAGCAACCAGATGACGGAAAACCCGGTTGCCGTCATGACTGGCGACAAACAGGTTTTTTCAGACACCATGAGCGGGGCTGTCGGGCCTTAGCGTATATCTGGGTCCGTTCTATGTACCGACGCCAAACCGAAGGAGACGACGTTGCGTCATTCCTGTTGGAGCGGGTCCATAGCCTTACGGAGAGCGGAGGCGATGACGGCGTGTCGACCTGGCTGGCCATTGCCAATCGCGTTAGGCAACTTGTGACCGCGCCAGATCGGATCCACGGACTGAACCAACAGGTCGTGGCAAGTGCCTTTTGCGGAGGATTATTTTGCACCTTCCCACTTGAACCCTTCTCAGCTCGAACCCTCTCCGATACCAATGGAATGTCACGGGCGGAATCCCCCCAAACATTGCTGTCCGTGACACCTCCGGTAAGATGCAGGATTATCCCCGGGTGCCGAACACGATCCCTTTCGGACTTCCCCTCATGGGGCGCACGCACATTGCAAAAGGAGGTGAACCTCGCTCATAGCGCGTAAAGAACCGATGTGATGCACATATGCAGGACTTGTTGTTGTACAGGCTCAATTACTGTTGGATGTTAGCAGCCTTTTTTAGATGGCGGGAACCGCGGAGCGTCATAAAGGTCATCAGGCCGAGGAATGCCGCTATATCATAGAGCCCGTATCCCACGGCGGCTCCCAGGGCGCCAGTTGCCCAAAGGCTCGCAGCGGTTGCTGTGCCAGAAGCTTGCCCCCCATGCTTGAGGATAGCCCCTCCACCGATGAATCCCACGCCGGTGATCAAGCCTTCTAGAATTCGAGCTTGGCCAGCCGACTCTTTGCCAAGAACCGCGATTGCAATAAGCACAAATCCGCAGCTGGCCACCGCGACCAAAGGGAAAGTCCGAATCCCGGCACTACGCTCTTCAGTTTCCCGGTCCCATCCAATAGGAAGAGCAAGACCATAAGCGGCACCCAGATTTATGAGGTGAGATCCAATCTCATAAAGAGAGCTAATTTCAATACGCATACGGCCCGCCTCCTTCGGCCCTATCATCATCGGGCAGGCGTGAACCCGTCGTTGCCATGTCGGCCGACAAAAACAGCTTGGTCTCCGCAAATCTCCCGTTGAAAACGTATAGGATCCACCATTTCATGAAGCCGGGCCGTTTCCGTCGTGGTCGCGCAGATCATTGTGAAGGGCCGTTGCTGCTATTGCGGCGTGGCCCATTGCGACGCTGATCTGATCGAGCGACATGACAATATCGCCGGCTGCGTACACGCCCGCGACGCTGGTGCGTTGCTTGGTATCGACAAGGATGCAGCGACCATCGCTCAGTTCGATGCCAAGCTGCAGCGCGAGCGAGTGGTTGCTGTCCGATCCTAGCGCGGGATAGATAGTGTCAAAACGGCAAGCGGTTCCATCACGCAGCCGGGCCGTAGCGCGTCCTCCGAACTCGAGCTCTTCAAGCGGGCTTTCATTCACCTTCACCCCGGCACGCCAAAGGTCGGCGCGATCCGTCCCGTTGAGTTCCATAGTTTCATAAACGAGGAGCGTTACGTCATCGGAGTAGGTCGTGAGGAACAGCGCCTCTGCAACCCCGTGACGATTGGCCCCGATCACCCCGATCGCCTGTCCGGAAGCTTCATATCCATCGCAGACAGGACAATAGCGCAGCAAGCCGCTCGCGAGGGCGTCGCGATGTGTGGCAGCATCCATTTTCGGGCGCCTGTTTTCGACGCCGGTTGCCAGCAAGACGGCGCGAGCGGTAACTGCAATATCTCTGCCGCGCGCCACGAACACGTCATCGCCACCCTCAAGGGCGATGAGGCGGTCGTTGACGATCACCGCGCCATATTGCTCGGCCTGCTTGCGCATCCTGGCTAGCAGATCCTCCCCGCCTATCCCTTCCGGGAAGCCGGCATGATTGTGGGAGAGGGGTATCCATTTTGCACGGCTGTGCCCGTCATCGACCACGACAACGCGGCGATGATAACGGGCAAGGTAGATTGCGGCTGTGAGGCCGGCAGGGCCGCCGCCGACGACGAGGGCGTCGTAGCGATCAGCGGTCATGCCGCCTGCCTCGCCGGATCGCGATAAGCGAGCAGGCGAAGAGCGTTGACGACGACCAGTAGAGTCGAGCCTTCGTGCATCGCTACCGCCGGGCCTATACCTAGCCCGAGGATCGTAGCGGGTACAAGAAACGCCACTACCCCGAGGCTGACGAAGACATTTTGCCGTATGATGCCGCGAGTGTGGCGGCTCAAACCCACTGCAAACGGAAGATGTGCCAAATCGTCGGCCATCAGCGCGACGTCAGCGGTTTCCAACGCCACGTCCGAACCCGCAGCGCCCATGGCGATACCGACCGTCGCACTGGCCATGGCTGGCGCGTCGTTAACGCCGTCGCCGACCATCGCAACCTTGTCCTCACCCGCCAGTTTCTTGATTGCAGCGACCTTGTCCTCCGGCATCAAGTCGCCCCATGCCTCGTCGATACCAACCTCCCTAGCGATGGCATCAGCCACCTTCTGGTGATCTCCAGAGATCATGATCATGCGCGTGACGCCCATGTCATGGAGGCGCTTGAGCGCCACCTTCGCTGCCTCTCTGGGTGTGTCCATGAGCCCGATTGCGCCAATGTCCCGCTCGCCCTTCCGCACCACCATCGTGGTGCGCCCACCCTCGCGCAGCGTGGCAATGGCATCAGTCGCGGCCGCGTTTAGCGTAGGGATGCCTTCCACGCCGAACATCTCGGCCTTGCCGATCCACACTGTCTCTCCATCGACGGTTGCAGTGACACCGCGTCCGGTCAGGCTTTTAAGAGCGGTCGCGCTCGGCAGCTCGCGCCCGCCTAGCCGCTCGCGTCCATCCTTCACTATCGCCTGTGCCAGCGGGTGATCACTCAAGGCTTCGACCGCAACGGCGAGCATCAGTAGATCCTCCTCGGTTGCGCCATCGACGGGCACGACATCGGTGATACGGGGACGACCTTCGGTTAGGGTGCCGGTCTTGTCGAACGCGATTGCCTTAAGCGAGCCTAGGTTTTCAAGCGGCGCACCGCCCTTCACCAACACGCCGCCGCGTGCGGCCCTTGCAACCCCGGACAGCACCGCGCTTGGGGTGGCGATGGCCAGCGCGCAGGGGCTGGCGGCGACCAGCACCGCCATCGCGCGATAAAAGCTGTCGCGGAACGGCTCGTCGACCACAACCCACGCAAAGAGAAGAAGAAACGAGAGGGCCAGCACAGCTGGCACGAAGACACGCTCGAACCTATCGGTAAAGCGCTGAGTGGGAGACTTTTGCGTCTCCGCTTCGCTCACCATCTTCACAACCTTGGCAAGCGCACTTTCGTTGGAACGCCGTGTCACCTCGATTTCAATCGCGCCGCCGCCATTAATCGTGCCCGCGAACACCCGCGACGTCGCCTCGACTGCATCGGGCTTCGCACGCGCGGCCTCGACATCGGCAACAGGTTCCTTGTCGACGGGGATGCTCTCGCCTGTAACGGGGGCCTGGTCGATCGCGCTCGAGCCGCTGGTGATGAAGCCGTCGGCGGGCAAGCGCTCGTTCGGACGGACAATCACAACGTCGCCGACCACCAGTTCCTCAACAGGAATCTCCGCAGTCTGCCCGTCGCGGCGCACGGTCGCTTTTTCAGGCGCGAGTTTCGCCAGCGCCTCAATCGCGCGCTTTGCGCGGCCCATCGCATAATGTTCAAGCGCATGGCCAAGGCTAAACAGGAAAAGCAGCAGGGCGCCTTCCGCCCAAGCGCCGAGCGCAGCGGCTCCGGCAGCTGCCACAAGCATCAGCGTGTCGATCTCGAATTTCCTGAGCTTCAGATTGTCGATCGCCTCGCGCAGCGTGAAGAAGCCGCCGAACACATAGGCGCCGATATAGAAGGCGGTGGGCAGCCAGTCCGGCGCGCCCGCTACCAGCTTCTCGATTCCGAACCCGATCGCCAGCATTGCGCCGCACGCAACCGCGAAGATCAGCTCAGTGTTGGGACCAAGGAAATTGGCGTGTGCGTGATCATGTCCATCACCCGGCCCATGCTTCTCCGCGCCTCCGGCATGGCCGCCACTTCCATGCGCGTGCCCAGAATGGTCGACGGTCTGATCCGATCCAGTCCGCTTCCCGGGTTTGACGTTGAGCTTGCCCAGCGCGGCCAGGATCGCCCGTTCGTCCGCGCGCTCTTTGTCATATTCCACCCGGACACTACCCGAGGCGCTGGCATCGGCCTGCAGCACGCCGGGCACCCGGCACAGGGTTTCGCCAACTGTACGGGCGCGGCGCTCATGGCCGATACCCTCGACCTGCCATGTTGCATGGCCGTAACGTCCGCTGAGCTCGGCACCTGCCGCCCGCACTATGTCGCGCACGCGTGACAACGGTAAGGCGTCACTGTCGAAATGGATGCACAGTTTTGCCGGCGTATCGCCATCAGCTGGCAGGACATGCGCACGCTCGACGCCGGGTTTAGCGCTCAAAGTCGAGACAAGGCGGCCGACACAAGCATCGGCCGCATCTGGAACTTCCGGCAGAAGGACGGGAATGTCGAGTTCGAGCTTTTCGGTCATCACGCCGTCTCCGTATTGGTCTTGGTTTCTGTCCGCGCATCGCGCAGGATTTCGATGCCGCCCTTGATCGCGATAAGCGCGGTAGCCAGGCCGACCAGAAGATCGGGCCAGTTGGCCCCCAACCAGAGCACGAGCGCGCCGGCGATCAATATGCCGCCATTGGAGATGAAATCGTTGAAGCTGAACGTGGTCGCGGCACGCAGGTTCACGTCAGGTTGCTTGAGCCGCTGCAGAAGTCGCAAACAGAGATAGTTGACGACGCCGGCGATCGCCGACATGACCATCATAGTCGGCCCGATCGGTTCACTGCCCTGGATGTAGCGGCGACCCACGTCGATCAAGATACCGCCGGCAAAGATCAGCAGCATGACGCCGGAGACCGTTGCAGCACGCGTCTTCCACCTAATCCCGCGGCTCAGCGCGACGAGGCTCAGCCCGTAAACCGCGGTATCGGACAAGTTGTCGACGCCGTTAGCGATAAGCGCGCTGGAATCGCCGGCTAGGCCGGTGGCGAAAAACCCAACCGCGATCGCCGCGTTGAGCAGCAGCACGATCCAGAGCGTGCGTCGCTCGGCTGAAACCTTGCCGTTCGGTGCAGCCGTCATACCATGATCTCCTCGATGAGCAGGAGGGTCAGGAAGCCGACGAAGAACATCGCGCTGATTAGTGGCGAGTCTGGCGTCTCGTGCGCCTCGACCAGCAGTTCTTCGGTGACCAAGTAGAGCAGCGCCATCAGGCCGAAGCTTAGGAAGCCAGTGATCCATATCGGAGTCAGCAACGCCACCGGCTGCGCGATAAGCGCGCCGATCGGCACCAGCACTGCCAGCGCACAGGTCAGGCCGATCGCCTTAGCCTTGCGATACCGGCCTGTCAGATCGTTGGTGAGGGTGAGCGCGAGAAACAGCACTTCGAGAGTCAGCGCGACGGCCAGCAGCGTACCCGCCTTCTCACCAGCGATGAACGCAAGACCGAGGACCAAGCCGTCGATGGCCAAATCGAGACCGATCGCGGCTAGCAGCGCGACCGGCCCCTCAAACCGGCCTTCTGCCGCCTTCAGGCCAAGCATCACAGCGACTCCTAGCGCTCCGCCGATGAGAGTTGCGGTCGGAGAACCACCGTGCATTACCAGCGGCAGTATCTCCGTTGCAGCGGCGGCGAACACCACGCCGGCTGCGAGGTGCTGCATGGCCGCGACCAATTTCGCGCCGGGCTGCCGCCACCCGGCAATGAATGCACCGATCATGATCGCGATCATGGGGATCATGGAAAATTTGAGCGCTGCCATTGTCAGCGCCTCGCTGTGGCGGGTGGGTTAGTCACAAGCTCGTTGCCTTCCTGCACAGGATAGGAAGCTTGTCCGCTTCCTCGATCTTGATGTCGCTACCGGAGAAGGTCGCGCTGACTCCGTCGCCGACATATTGCAGACCTTGAGACGGCGCGGTCAGGACGGTCGGCACCGCGGTCGGATCGCTTCGCAACACAAGGGTAAGTCCCGCATCCTTAAAGTCGATAAGGAGCATGCGATCGTCGCTGCATCGATACGGATGGCGACCCGGAGTTCCGCTGGCGTCTCCTCTGTCGTTCGCATGGATTTCCTGCTCGGTTGGCGGCGCCTTGCGAGGCTGCTCCGAGCACGCGGCCAACGGCAAAGCCGCACTGCAGGCGAGTCTCGTGGCCCAACGAATAGTCGATGTCATCGCTGCCTCCTGCTCCTGCTTCCCTTGGCTCCATGACGAGCGGGTGAAGACCTGACGTTGGGATTCGGTTGGGCTGACAGACGCCGCAAATAGCGCTCAAGACAGATATCTGACCAAATGAGACTGGCGTGAAGCTTACGGCGCATCAGTGCCGCAAGCGTGTCCCCCAGCAGTCCTGAAAACCTCAGGGTATGGCGCAACCGCGTGCCCGTCGGCTCACGTTCGAGCGCATACGCCTCTTCGAACATTAGGAGCTTGGGGACGCCCGCAACCCAGGCAAATGTCACCGGCTTGTCGAAACTTGTGATGTCGGCCCTTGCGGTTACTGATTTATCGATGCGGTCGATGCGGAACGTATACGCTGTGTCACCGCCAAGCGTGGCTGCACCCGACAGCTGGAAGGCCGGCTTCCATTGCGAATGGCCCGCAAAATCGGTGAGCACCGACCAAACACGCAGCGGCGATGCCTTCAGACTCGTAACATTGTCGATCATTGGCACCTCACTCCTCCTTTCTGGACAAAGCGGGGAGAGCGGATGCCGCCCTCCCCTTCTCGATCATGTGAGCTGCGGCGACGCTTCGATGCCTTCCACCTTGTCCGGTTCTTGAGCCTTCACTGCTTGCTGACCGAACCGCGCGTAAAGCGTCGGAAGCACGAACAATGTCAGCAGGGTGGCCGAGATCAGACCGCCGATTACGACGGTGGCGAGCGGCTTCTGGACCTCTGCGCCCGCGCCGCTGGCGAACGCCATCGGCACGAAGCCCAAGCTCGCGACGAGCGCCGTCATAACGACGGGGCGCAGGCGCTGGATCGCTCCTGTGCGCGCCGCCTCTGCGCGGTCCATCCCGGACCGGATCAAATCCTGCACCGAACTGACCATCACAAGTCCGTTGAGGACTGCGATGCCCGACAGCGCGATAAAGCCCACCGCGGCCGAGATCGAGAAGTCCATCCCGCGCGCGAACAACAGCAGCACACCGCCGACCAACGCGAATGGCACGCCGGTGAACACGATCGCGGCATCGCGCGCTGACCCCAACGCCCCATAGAGTAACAGTAGGATCAGGATGAAGCAGGCCGGGATCACGAGCTGAAGCCGCTCGCTGGCCGACTTCAGATTCTCGAATTGGCCGCCCCACTCGAGATAGCTGCCCGCCGGCAGGCGTACGCCCTGCCCGACGGCCGCCTGCGCGTCCGCCACCACGCTGCCGACGTCACGACCACGCACGTTTGCCTGGACGACGACGCGGCGCTTGCCATTCTCGCGGCTGATCTGGTTAGGCCCGTCAACCACCCCAATGCTGGCGACGCTGGAGAGTGGTACATAGCCACCGCCCGCCACTGGCACTTGCACCTGTTCGAGCAGCCCAAGATCGGCACGCTCGGCATCGGACAGCCGGATGACCACCGGGAAGCGTCGATCACCTTCGAAGATCATGCCGGATTCCCGTCCGCCAAGCGTGGCGGTGATGGTGTCCTGCACATCCTGCGCGGTGACGCCGACCCGGGCCATCGCGTCACGATTGACGCGAATATCAAGCATCGGAAGACCCGTCGTTTGCTCGACCTTCACGTCCGCTGCCCCTTGCGTCTTGCGCAGGACGCCGGCGATCTGCTCGGCAGTGCGGTTCATGGAAGCGAAGTCGTCGCCGAACACCTTGACCGCGATGTCGCCGCGCACGCCGGCAATCAGCTCGTTGAACCGCATCTGGATCGGCTGCGTGATCTCATAGGCGTTGCCCGGGATTTTCCCCAGCTTCGTCTCTAGACGTTCGACCAGATCAGCCTTCGCCAGCTTGGGATCCGGCCACTGATCGCGGGGCTTCAGGATGACGAACATGTCGGTCGCGTTAGGCGGCATCGGGTCCGACGCCAGTTCGGCCGTGCCAGTTTTCGAGAAGACAAACCGCACTTCTGGTTGCTTCGACACCATTTGCTCGATCGGCACCTGCATAGCCTGGCTTTGCTGGACCGAGGTCGCCGGGATGCGCAGCGACTGGATGAGCAAGTCACCCTCATCGAGCTGCGGAAGGAACACCGATCCCAACGTCGTGAAAGCCAACGCTGCCACAACGAGGCTGCCGATCCCCGCCCCGATCGTGAGCGAGGGTCGCTTCATCGCCTTTACCAAGCTCGGCTCATAGCGGGCCTTGAGCCAGCTAATGATCCTTCCGTCCTTTTCCTCAACCCGCTTCGACAGCCAGATGGCGATCGCCGCAGGCACGAATGTGAGAGAGAGCACGAAGGCGAACAACAAGGCGATGATGACGGTGAGCGCCATCGGAACGAACGTTTTGCCCTCGACCCCGGTGAGGGTGAGCAGCGGCACATAGACGAGGATGATGATCGCCTGTCCGTAGACCGAGGGCCGGATCATCTCGCGGGCTGCGGTGGCCACTGCTTCAAGCCGCTCCTTCACGGTCAGCAGTCGGCCTTCGTGATGTTGCTGCTCGGCCAGACGCCGCAGCGCATTTTCGACGATGATGACCGCGCCATCGACGATAAGACCGAAGTCGAGCGCGCCGAGGCTCATAAGGTTCGCCGAAACGCCCAGGCGGAGCATTCCGAAGCCCGTAAGCATCATTGTCACGGGGATGACGGCCGCGGCGATCAGCGCCGCCCGGAAGTTGCCGAGGAGCAGGAACAGCACGACGATCACCAGCAGCGCGCCCTCGGAGAGGTTCTTGGCGACAGTCTTGATGGTAGAATTGACCAACGCGGTGCGATCGAGAACCGGCTGCACCACGACGTCAGGCGGCAGCGAGGCATTGATCTCCTTGAGCCGGTCGGCGACTGCGGTGGCGACATTGCGGCTATTTTCGCCGATCCGCATAATTGCGGTGCCGACGACCACTTCTGTACCATTCTCCGATGCCGACCCCATCCGGATCGCCTGCCCGTTGCGGACCCGCGCGACCTGGTCGAGCGTGATCGGCACGCCCTCGCGGGTCGCGACGACGGTTCGGGCGAGTTCCGCCGCATTGCGCACCAGCGCGTCGGAGCGGACCGCAAGGCCTTCGCCGTTGCGGTTGACGAACCCCCCGCCGACGCTCGTGTTGTTGCGTTCGAGCGCGGTGCCGAGTTCAGTAAGTGTGATCTTAAGCGACGCGAGTTTCTGGACGTCGGGGACGACCAGATACTGCTTGGAATAGCCACCGATCGAGTCGATGCCCGCAAGCCCATTCGTGTTTTTCAGGAGCGGGGTGACAATCCAGTCCTGCGCGGTGCGCAGATAGGTTGCCTTGTCCTCCGCGGTGGTCAGCCGCTCGCCTTCCGGCGTGATGTAGCTGCCATCGGGTTGCTGGCCCGGCTCTCCGGGCCGATGCTCGTCATCCTTTCGGTGATCGAGCCGAACGGTCCACATATAGACTTCGCCAAGACCCGTCGCGATCGGCCCCATCTCGGGATTCACGCCGTCGGGCAGGTTCTCGGCGACGCCTGCTAACCGCTCGCCGACCTGTTGGCGGGCGAAATAGATATCCGTCGAGTCATCGAACACCGCAGTGATTTGCGCGAAGCCGTTGCGGCTGAGCGAGCGCGTGTTGTCGAGGCCGGGAATGCCGGCTAGCGCGGTTTCAATCGGGAACGACACCTGCTTCTCGACCAGCTCGGGCGAGAGTGCAGGTGCGCGGACGTTGATCTGCACTTGATTGTTGGTGATATCCGGCACCGCGTCGATCGGGAGCCGGTAAAGCGAATAGCCGCCGATTACGGTGGCGATGGCAGTGAGAAGCAGGACGAGCCAGCGCTTCTCGACCGCCCATGTGACAATGCGCGCGATCATGGCATCAATCCTCGTGCGCCGCTTCGCCCTTGCCGATTTCGGCCTTGAGCGTGAAGCTGCCTGTGGTGGCGATCTGCTCGCGGCCGGTGAGGCCAGAGCCAATGATGACGGTTGCCCCGGCAGCGTCCCCGAGCGTGACCGGGGTTGCCTGGAATCCAGTTGGCGTTCGTACGAACACGACCGACTTGCCCTCGACTGTCTGAACGGCGGTGGTGGGCACTAGAATGGCCGTGTTAGCGGCGCCGCCGGTGCCGCTGAGCTGCACCGAGGCCGTCACCGCCTCACCGACTCGCCACTGACCGCCACCATTTTCGAGAGTTGCGATAACCGGCACCTGCCGCGTTTGCGGATCCAGGGCTGGCGACACGAAGCTGATCCGTGCGCTCGCCTGCCGTCCCGAAGCCGTCACCATTACGGTGTTACCGGGCTTCACCCGACCTGCATCTTCCGGTTTGAGGTTTAGCGCCAACGACACGCGGCTAAGGTTCGCGATGCGGTAAAGTTCGGCATCGGCCGCGACCGTTTGCCCCAACACGACCGGGCGGGCGATGATCTGGCCGCCTATCGGCGCGACAATGCCGAGACGGTTGAGTCCGCCCCCGCCGCCGCCTGCGGCCGAAACCTGGCTTTGAGCCTGCCGATAGGCGATGCCCGCCTCAATCGACGCGGTGCGCGCCGCGATCAGATCCTGCTCGGGCGACACCCGCTGCGCGAACAGCCGCTGCTCGCGCGCCAGGTTCGAGTTGGCAAGAGCAAGCCGGGCACGTGATGCCTCGACCTCACCTTTGAGCTGCGCAGCCTCACGACTTTCGATGACGGCGATGGTCTGTCCGCGTCCGACCGACTGGCCGAGATTAAGGGTCAGAGAAACGACACGGCCACCGATCGCCGCCGAGACGACCTGCGTTCCTTGCGGATCCCCCTCAATCGTGGCCGGCAGCTCGATCGTGCCCGATCCGCCAAGCGTCGGGCGGCCGACCTGAATGCCCGCCGCCGCTATCTGATCGGCGCTAAGCGTAACCTTGCCCTCATCGGCATGTCCGCCTCCTGCGCCTTCTTCGCCACTCTTGGCCGACGCGGCCTCGTTTGCAGTCTCATTAGCGGGCTCAGGTGAGCCGCCACACGCTACGAGAGCGAGGGCAAGCGTCAGTGAAGCCGCGGTACGCGGCATGAACATCGACATGGATCAATTCCCCTGTTGGTCTGGCGCCGGAGCGGTCAATCGCTCAAGACGGGCGCGGGTATTTTGGTAGTTGGCGAGCGCATCGATCGCGGCGACGCGCGTCTCTGCTAATGTGCGTTCGGCATCGAGTAGATCGAGCTGCCCGAATTTGCCCTCGCGGTAGCCGATGCGTGCGATCCTGGCGGCCTCTTGTGCGGCGGCTAGAGCCGGACCGGCGGCAGCTCTAGCCGAAGTCGCAGCATTAGCCGCTTCCGCTTCCGCGTCGGTGATCGCCTGCTCGACATCGAGCGCAGTCACACGACGCACAGCTTCGGCGCGCGTTCGTTCGGCGGTCGCTTGGGCAATGGCGGCGCGCCCATTGTTGAACACTGGGATCGGTATCGAGATCGCGAACACCGCAGCGGTGTCTTTCGTCGCCTCCAGACGCCGCAGCGCCGGTCCTATATTGATGTCGGGAATGCGGTTGGCTTTGGCGAGCCGGATACCTGCGTCGGCGATGGCAAGGTCGGCATCAGCTGCCGCCAGCGCAAGGGTTCCCGCCGCCGCGGTCGGGGCCATCGGTCCATAGGTCGGTGCGGGGAGTCGATCGAGCAATCCTACATCGAGAGGCCCGTCGATAGGGCGACCTATCCGGCGTGCAAGATTGATCCGTGCGGCTGCTGTGAGGCGCGTTAGCCGCTCGACATTGGCATCTGCATTGATCCGCGCGACATCGGCACGTTGTTGTTCAAGTGGCGATGCGCGGCCAGCCTGAACTCGGACCCCGGCTCCGCGCAGCACCTCGCTCGCGATCCGTGCCTGGTCACGTGCCGTCGTCAACCGCCGTTCAGCGGCGATCGCATCCACGTAAAGCTGTGTAACCTGCACCCGGATATCGGCGGCTACTATTGCGGCTTGCAATTCCGCCCGAGAGACTTGCGCGCTTGCGACTGCGACACGCGCGCTACGCTTTCCACCCAGTTCCAATGGTACGGCTACACCGACCGTAGTCTCGGCGCTTCGAAGTCCCCGATAGGGCCCTGAGCCGACCACATTCTCGACCTGACTCTGAAAAGTCGGGTTGGGACGCAGACCCGCAACGGAACGTCCGGCCTGCGCGGCCTCGACCCCCGCTGCAGCTGCTACGTTGGAAGGCGCGACGCCGCCCGCCTCCATCACAGCCTGATCCAACGTGAATGCCGACGAGGGCTGTGCGGATGCTAGCGTCGCCAATGAAGGCTCCGCTGTCGGCGCAGGCGCTTGTTGCGCCTGTCCTTGCGCCTGTGCAATCGATGCACAGGACGCCGCAGCCAGTGCGGCCGCGATCATCTTTTTCATTACGTGGTAATCCTGACAAATTGCGTCAAACCAGCATGCGCTGGCCGGCGAAAATGTCAGGCGGAGGGCGGCCTTAGTGCAGGGTCAACCGCATGCGATGCGATTCCTGCGTCTGAGCTGGGGAAAGGGCGTACGTCTGCGGCACGCAAAGTAGCCGCCAGCTCACCCGAAGCCGGGACATTCATCGACGACCCGTGGCAACTGCCGTGATGGTGCGGAACAGCGTTGTCCGAATCACCTTGCGATTGATCGGCATCGCCATCGATATGTACGATACCGCTGCACTCGAATGTGACTGATTCCGGCCTTTCTTGCGCGTGCACGGTCGCCGTCACCACCAAGGATGACGCGAGCATTACCAACACGAGGGACCAGAACCTCTTCAACATAACTGCTTTGTGTAGTCAAAACACAGCGCCAAGTCATCGTAAAACTTCAAGCGGCACCGTTGTGCCCCGAGACACGCGGAATCTCCGCTGCCAAAGCCTCCAAGCCGAGCGCATAACGATTACCGGTATTGTGAGTCTACCGAGATATCGAGTTAGGCGGCCCCGACCGCCCAACCACTGCGGCTGCGATCAGAATATTGACCTTTGGGGCCCCGCTTTTGCGAGTTCGGCGGTCGGCATCAATAGCCCGCCCATGCCATGTTGCTGGTGGGTAAGGTATCGAAAGCACAGCGGGCCTGGGAGTGGCGATTGTCGACAATTGGATTGCTTAGTGGGCGGGCAATCTCTCAGGCACATGCGAATGATCGTCGCTGACAACCAGTGCCCTGCCAATTTATGGTCCTGCAGCTCCTAGCCGGTGAGTGTGCAGGAGCTAGCCTTCATCGATCTGTGGCGGCGACTTTGCAATGACAGGTCGTACAAATTCATCTATGGAGATGAATATGGTTCGTTGGGGCTTCCTGATGCTTTGCACGATTGTTGCGTCGCTGACAGCGACTGCGGCGGTGCACGCAGGTGAGTTTTCCAGTTCCTTTACAACCAGCGCGACAACGATCGAATGCTCTGGATATGTCCATAGCGATGGGGATCAGGATCAGTCGCAAGGGGACGCCGATGGGTCTCTGCCCCATCATCATGGTGGCTGCCATGGCGTGGCGTCGCTCGTTTCGGCCCGATCAATTGTTCCAATCCTATTCGACCTTCGGAGCGCCCCCGCTGTATTTGTCGATTCGACGGCCCTCGGCCGTTGGTCGCCTGGGCCTGATCTTAGACCCCCTATCGCCTGATTGATGCTCAAACGACCGTGCGCTGCCTAGAGCAGACGCACAACTTGATGCCTATCAATCGGAATTTTCATGCATGAACAAGGTCATCGCGGCCTTTCTGGCTGCCACGTCGCGTCGCCGCGGCGCGGGCCTAGGACACCATTGCGGTGGGCCAAGCCCTGGACGTGGCATTCACACCGCACGTTGCGGTTTCAAACGCTGGCTGGATCGCGCACGCACCGTGTCCAGGCCAAGCGTCTTCGCGGGATAGTCATTCCTCCCAGGGAATATCGCTCCTCGATGAAGAACATCGCATCAAAGGCTATGCCGCTGGACGCGCTCAATTATTTAAGGCCATAGGCTTTTTCGACGCCTCTTTGGGTGACGTCGATGGACGTAGCGCCCCATGTTGATGGATAGACCGGGTAAGCGCCCCGCAAGATCGGATCGTATGATCTTGCGTTTGGCAAAATCGGGTTCCCATTTTTCTTTCGCATCCCGCGGCGCCCCTGTCCAAGCGCGGAAAACTTGATCTGGCTGCCGCGATCTTCTATCCGCTCGCCCCATGTCACCGTCTGGGTAGAACCGGTTGCTGCAAGAGCTGCATCGAGCGCCTCAAGAATGGCGCGCCGCTGCTTACCATCAAAGACTTCGGCATCGATGCGCCGCCACCCACCATCGTATCGGTATAATTTTGTTCCCGTAGTAGGCATGAGCCAGAGTTTCGAGGCGTCAGCACTCGCCGGAAGCGTTGCGCGACCTGAACCGCGCCGGGTTTGCCGGAGGCTATTTGGTTTGGGTCATGCGGCCATAGGCCGTTGTTCGATCATGGCATAGTATTGCTCCTCTGCTTCTGCGGGCGGGATGTTGCCGATGGGTTCGAGCAACCGGCGGTGATTGAACCAGTCGACCCATTCGAGCGTCGCGTATTCGACGGTCTCGAACGATCGCCACGGTCCCCGCCGGTGGATCACCTCGGCCTTGTAAAGGCCATTGATCGTCTCGGCCAAAGCGTTGTCATAGCTGTCGCCGACACTGCCGACCGAGGGCTCGATGCCCGCTTCGGCGAGGCGTTCGGTGTACTTGATCGAGACGTACTGGCTACCGCGATCGGAGTGATGGATGAGACCGCCGCTGTGCGTCGGTCGGCGATCGTGGAGGGCCTGCTCGAGTGCATCAAGGACGAAGCCGGCATGGGCCGTGCGGCTTGCTCGCCAACCCACGATCCGCCGTGCGAACGTATCGATGACGAACGCGACGTACACGAACCCCGCCCAGGTCGCGACATAGGTGAAGTCCGAGACCCAGAGCATATCGGGCGCTGGCGCGCGGAACTGCCGGTTGACGTGATCACTCGGGCACGGTGCCGAGCGGTCGCCGATCGTCGTGCGCACCGGCTTGCCACGGATGACGCCCGCCAAGCCCATCGCCCGCATGAGCCGTGCGACCGTGCAGCGCGCGACGTCGAACCCCTCGCGCTGCAGCTGCCGCCAGACCTTGCGCACACCGTAGACGCGGTAGTTGGCTTCGAACACGCGCCGCACCTCGATCCGAAGTGCAAGGTCGCGGCGCGCCCGCGCCGACAGGCGCAATGGATCACGGCGCTTCGCCTCGTGTGCATGGTAGGTTGACGGGGCGATCGGCAGGACCTTGCAGATCGGCTCGACCCCATGAATGGCACGCTGATCGTCGATGAACGCGATCATCGCTTGAACGGGCGGTCGAGCTCCGCCTGAGCAAAATACGCCGATGCTTTGCGCAGGATCTCGTTGGCCTGGCGCAGCTCGCGGTTCTCGCGCTCCAGTGCCTTCAGCTGGGCCGCGACCTCGGTCGGCACGCCGACGCGTCGGCCGCTATCGACCTCGGCCTTCTTGACCCACTCGTGCAGCGTCTGCGCCGCACAGCCGATCTTGGCTGCGATCGACATCACCGCCGCCCATCGCGATGCGTGGTCGCGCTCGTGATCGAGCACCATCCGCACCGCGCGCTCGCGGACTTCCGGCGCATATTTGTTCGTCGTCTTGCTCGTCATGGCTCCACCTTCTCAGGAGTTGGAGCGTCCGACAAACCCGGGGCGGTTCAACCTGCTTTTCAG
>TARA_R110000868_G_scaffold13102_1_pt1 | contig 17016 bp, 11 predicted proteins | sample TARA_R110000868 | Tara Oceans TARA_R110000868 (sample SAMEA4397489) | marine metagenome | biome: Polar Biome; feature: [SRF] surface water layer (ENVO:00010504); material: water (ENVO:00002006), including particulate matter (ENVO:01000060) such as... | depth 5 m | reverse complement strand
GCGCAATGCCGTTAAAAAAGTGTAGAAAAAAACCAAAATTATAATTGGAAACAGGAACGCAAGAAAAACCCTTTTTCTATCCTTTCCTGTCATAGGTTTACGTTCTGTTCTAAGTTCTTTATCCTCCTCGGTAGGTTGGGGCATTTTATTCAACAACCAGGCAAAAAACACAAAAGGAGCTAAAAAAACACCTCCGGTAACTGATGGCATCCAAAATTGGGACACATGCCAGTTATCCATAACCAAGAGGCCAACCGATTTTACTGCGCCACTGGACACTATAAAACTAGAGCATAAGGCCACTCCCAAAAATTCTGTAAACTTTCTTCCCTCCAAGTACGAAAACACTATTCCCCATACCATTCCTAAGGGAAGTCCATTTAAAAACATAAAAAGAATATTATAAGGGGCTGGAGTGATCGCGAACAAGAGAAGACTTGCCTCAGCAGCAAGAATAAGGCCCAGTAGATAATATATTCTTTTATTGGGCTGTAGTTCCGAAATCACCTTAATCCCAATGAATTTGGATAGCATATAGCCCAGTACTTGTGCTATGATCAAAATTATCTTGTAATCCACCCCAACAAATGCCATGTCTTCATAAGTTGCTACCGTAAAAGGTTTGCGAAAGGCATACATGCAGAAATAAGTGCCAAAGGAAGCAAATGCTCCATATAGCAAGAATGAAATATCTTTTTTTACTAGCTTCAAAAATGTTGGCGGTTTGGTTGAGAATTTTGGCAAAAGATAAATATTAAATGGCAATATTCTATCCTTTTTGAGTTTAAATGAATTTTTTTCAGTTATGAGAATGTTACGGGAAGATTAAATAATCCAATTGCCTAATATTTTGCCAAATAACTAAAATATGGAAGTCCTTGAATTACATTTTCTGCAAAAGGATTTGGACATATCCATAATTTGCACAAAAAAAAAGTGCCATTACCTGTAGGCCGAGGTTAAAAGACTGGAATGCCTTATCTTAATCTATGGTCCTTTACAATTTTGGAAACAGACCAAAAGTTCAAGGTAAAAGACACAATGCCCTATCCAGGTTTTGATTTATGCTAGTCCATAAAAGTTTTTGTGTATAATTTAGTCCGGCATTACCTCCACTATCATTTCAATTTCTACGGCAATGTTACCTGGTAGAGACCCCATACCAACCGCTGCCCGGGCATGTTTCCCCCTTTCTCCAAATACAGCAACCATTAAGTCCGAATAACCATTGATAACTTTAGGATGATCGGAAAATTCGGGAGTTGCATTTACCATTCCTAAAACTTTAACGATCCTAACTACTTTGTTTAAATTTCCCAGTTCCGATTTTAGTACAGATAACTGATTAACGCCCGTGATACGGGCAGCTTCATACCCTTGCTCAATAGTTAAATCTCCTCCGATCTTACCTTCTATATTTTCTCCATTACTTTGCAGGGGTCCTTTACCTGAGAGAAATATTAAATTTCCCGAACGTACCGCGTTCACATAATTGGCTACAGGTGGACTGGCCTCCGTTAAGGAAATACCTAGTTGCTCAAGTTTTTCCTCTGGATTGTAGTCAGCCGGAATTACTGGAGTTTCTTTCTTTGTCTCCACCACTGTATGGTCTGTTTTTGTGTTGCAAGAAATAATAATTAAGACCAATAAAGGCAATAAGAAAAATTTAAAATTCATATGGTTACTTTTAAGATCATTCTCAATTATTTACACATTTCCCAAAACTTCCTTGATACGTTTGGCCACTATTCTTTCCTGACCGGGATCCATCATCCAAGTGGTAATTCCAATAGTTTCCTTATCGCCTACAGTAGCTATTGCCGGATGCCCTTCCATTAACTTCTTCCTAGCTTCCTCTGGGCTGATCTTGACCAAGTTGTTATCCCATTTGATTCGTAAGGATGGAACGTGGTTCGCATAAGGTGGCACGTAAATTTCTGTTTCCACCCCATTTACTGTTAAAGCACTGTCGCTAATTAGTTTTATTTGATTTTCCCATAACTCCCATTCCTTTCCATGATCTTTTGCCAAGTACATTTCCAGGGCCACCAACATCCCAAGTACTTCCTCTTTATTTACTTTCATCCCTCTACCAATAGTGGTTCCGCGCGGTGGACAATGAATTCGAGCTGCCTTGATAAGATCTTTTCTTCCCAGTAATAATCCGGCACTTTGAGGCCCCCTAATACCTTTTCCCCCAGAAAACGCCACTAAATCGAACCCCATTCTGGTAAACTTAAATAGATTCTCAACAGGAGGCACGTCAGCGGCACAATCTATAAAGGTTGGGATGTTGTGCTTTTTGCCCAAGGCAATAAATTCCTCATATTTAACTTCCCCATTGTCCGTACTGGCATTTAAAAACCAAAGCATTGCCGTATTTTTATTAATTGCCTTTTCCATTTCCTTCTTTGTTTTCACGACCACTAATTTGGCACCAACATTTAAAAGGGCATGGGTATAGCCTATATTATGGCCTTCCTGAACAATTACCTCATTCTTGAGTCCGGTAGTATCCGGTAGTTGGGCCGCTATTTCAGAATCCATTCCAGAAATTACCCCGGCAAGACCAATAGACATTGCACCGAAGGCCCCAGAGGATACCGTGGCATATTCACATTCCAACAATTCCGCTATTCTTTCACCAACCTTGTCCTGAAGATCATCCAAATCCACATATTCCGAAGCTCCAAATACAATAGCCGAAGTGACCTCTTCGGCCATCAAGGAACCCGTCATGGAAGTATAAGTACCAGCCGCATTAATAAAGGTTCGAATTCCCAATTCCTTGAAAAAATTCCGTGTTGCCGGTTTGGTCACAGCAGCACTGAGCAATTGTGGTGCCAACAAGCCAGTACCCACTAATCCTCCCACTACTGGCACACTGGATAAGGTTTTTAATAATTTTCTCCTACTAATCATAATTTATGTTTTATGGATTAATCCAAATTAATAACATCCTGTTTCACCATAGAAATTCTCACTATGCCATTGTTAAGAAACAAAGTTTTTTTTTACTTAGCATCCCACATAGGTCTGGAAATACCATTTAGGTCCCATACCACCTCACCTTCCCTAAGGGTGACTTCACATTCCAATTTTTGGTCACCCATCATTCTTTTGCCTTGGGTATCTATAAATCCAAAATTCCCTTTTCTCAGATTAAGAATGGTTAAGTCGGCTACAGCCCCAACAGTTAGGTGTCCCAAATCTGTGCGTTTAATATACTGGGCCGGATTCCATGTTACACATTCAATTACCTGGTTTGTAGGCATCCCCATGTTAATAAATTTTGACATTATATTGAGGATATCTTTCATTCCACCATTCATACTTCCCGTATGAAGATCTGTACTTATGGAATTGGGTAAAAAACCTTGCTTTACAGCCGGAATGGCTTGCTCAAAAACAAAACTTCCACCACCATGGCCCACATCAAAAACAACTCCCCTTTTTTGAGCGTTAAAAACATACTGCCTTACCTTGCCATTTTCGTCCAACACAGGAGTTCTGCCTTTAACGTGGGCATAAGCATGGGTAAAAATGTCGCCCGGGCGTAATTTATCCGTAAGTAATGTTTCCAATGACAACTCGGGTTCACTGCCGCCAAAATCGATCATAACCGGAACATCTGCCAAGGTACCCGCTTCAACAACTCTGTTCACGGGTTCCCAATCAAAACCACTGTAGTGCGCCAATTTTACTCCAACTATAGTCCCTTTAAACTGGTTGGCTACATAAGCGGTCATTTTAGGGTTCATATCCTCTATATTTTGCTCAATGGCACCTCCCTTCATTCCCGAACCAATAATATTGAGAAAAGACAACACCCTTGTTTTAGATCGATCGATCGTCTGATTCTTGAACGTTTTAAAATTTTTCCAACCTGCTCCCCCTACATCAACTATAGTAGTAACCCCACTTCTAAAGGTAAAACCATCCGGAGGCAAACTAGTAAAACTGTTGCTTAAATAAGCATCATCCTCGGTGCCAAAAAAATTATGCCCATGAATATCGAGCAGTCCTGGAGCAACTATTAACCCTTTTGCATCAATAACCGTTTTGGCCTGATTTTCAGGAATTCTAGCTTCGACTTTGGCTATTTTTCCATCTTTTACGGCAACGTCCATCACTTTGTCCAAATTATTTTTCTTGTCGATTACATGCCCTCCCTTAATCAGGATGTCATAATCCTGCGCCGTTATAGAAGAAGTTATCAATAGCAATAAAACAATCGCCCAAATCTGATTTTTAAGTATGTTTCCCATTTTTTTGAAATATTATTTAATCTATGATATTAGTGATTCAATTATCTAAAACCCTATTTTTAACTTCTTTTCCGACAGTGGTATAATTTCCAGATTTACTCCCTTGCCAGGTAAGTTCCACCGTGACCTCCTTATTCCCAAAAAACTGTACTTTGGAATTACATCATTAAATACAACAGAACTTTGCATTCCTTTTATTGGCCTTTCCTTAACCTCCATTATCCCATTCGGTCCGGTTAGCGTTGGCACCTGAAGTTGCCTCCTTTCCATAGGGTATAAAAGTCCCATATTAAAGCCATAATGTATTAGTTACAATTAGGCACTACCTCAAAGTAATTTTTTTGATTCCCTAGGAAATTGCCATTGAATATAAATGTATTAAACTTGTGATCGACTCCCTTAACCAATGCCTACATAATGTCCAAATAACAAATGGCTTAAAATTGTTATTTACCCGGAAATAGGATGTTTGGCTGCATGCACTTTTTCACCTAAATTCCACCAAATGTGTACGAACACATCTTAAATTTAATAATACTTTAGAGAAAGTACCCTTTTTATTTCCAATATTTAACAATAATGTTACTGAATTAAAAAAAAGATCAATTTCTATTAGAAAATTACAATTTTCCTAAATATCATGCCTCTGAAGTAAGCTTTAGGTGCTAAAATATTGCCTATTGAAAAATAAGTTTACCGAAAAACTCTGGCCTGTGATAATCCGGTCTTTCTGTTCCAACAGGATTCCAAGTTAAGTAATGGCGTTGCGAAGTAGCGTCCCCACATTTATAAAAATTTCCATTGGCCTGAAGTCCCTTTAATTTAATTTCGGGATCATGGGTAAGGATTCCAGCAGGTATTATTATGGTCATTTCCCAAGTGAAGTCACCCGTTTTTTCAGTGAACGTCCGAGTTCCCAAAGAACTTTCCAATTCAATTAAGTTCCTAATGGTGATAGGGTCAACAAATTCGCGATTGCCCCTTCCAGGCCCATAGGCCAAATGGATAGTTCCAATACAATTAAATTCGAAATTATAATAATTTCCATCGCCTTGGGGGTCGAAAAAAAACTCCACACAACTGTCGCGCGCCACTGGTCCGTTAGTTTCCCCAACACTGGCCAGAATGTTATTTTCCTTGACATAATATTTTAACCAAATAGCATTATTGCTATGGGCAATCCTGAAGGCAACATCCGGACGGTAAGAAAACTTATCCCAGTTAATTAAATCTACATGCTCTAACTCTACATGCTTTTCCAACAGTTGGGAGACCTGTTCCAAACCAACTTGACCATTATATTCAATTTCCTTGACCTTAAGCACTTTGTCCTGATTTATTGTTTGCGATTTGCAGGCCAACATTAGCCCGCTGAACAATAATATTAAATTTATTTTTTTCCACATTTATGGCATATCTAATAAAAGTACAAATTAGCTAAAATTTGTCAGACTTTATATGGCCAGGAAATTGGAACCATTAAAAAAATATTCTATTTGGGGATAATACTTAGTGCCATTTTAAAGACTACTCAAAATTTCATAAGATCTTAAGCGGTCCGCATGATCATAAATATGGGATACGACCATTATTTCATTCACCTGCGTCAATGCTATAAATTCTGTAAGCTGTGCTTTAATGGTTGCCTTTGAACCAACAAAACTATAGTACATCATCTTTTGAATTTGGACCTTTTCCAGCTCATGCCAAATACCATCCATACTCTTTACAGGAGGGGGCAATGGTTTTCTGGTATTCCTTATAATCCCCAAGGCCAATTGCTGAAGGCTGGTTTCCAAATGCTTCGCCTTTTCATCTGTTTCTGCGGCAATTACATTAACACAGGCAATAGTATAAGGAACTTTACATTGTTGTGAAGGTTCAAAATTTTGATGGTATAACCTTAGGGCATCATGCAAATGTGTAGGTGCAAAATGACTGGCAAAGGCATATGGCAAACCTTTAGACCCCGCCAACTGTGCGCTAAAGGTACTGGAGCCCAGTAGATACAAAGGAACGTCCAATCCCTCGCCAGGAATGGCTCTAACGGCTGCATTTCTATTTTCCTTGGAGAAATAAGTCTGTAATTCCATGATATCATTTGGAAAATCGTGTACAGTTTCCGTCCTATTTCTTCTTAATGCCTTTGCTGTTAATTGATCTGTTCCTGGTGCTCTTCCCAAACCTAGGTCAATTCTCCCTGGAAAAAGTGTCTCCAAGGTGCCAAATTGTTCCGCTACAATTAAGGGAGCGTGATTGGGCAACATAATTCCGCCAGAGCCCACCCTAATGGTTTTGGTGCCTTGGGCAATATGTCCTATTAAAATCGGTGTGGCAGAACTAACCAAACTTTCCATATTGTGGTGTTCGGAAATCCAAAATCGTTCAAAACCCAAAGTTTCTACATGTTGTGCCAGTTCCAAGCTCTTTTGAATAGATTGTAAGGGCGTTGAGCCTTGGGCTATAGGCACCAAATCCAAAACTGAAAATTTTGTATTCCTTAATTTATTGTTGATATTCTCCTCCATTTTCCAATTATTTTTATTGTAGTGATCGTAAGCTTTAGTCGAAAAAGGATATCAATACTTAAAAAATATAGGTGGTCAACAATCAACGGTAGGGATAATTTTTGAAGGATTGACCCTCTCTTTAACCGTATCCGACCTGCTCTTACTGGACAAATGGTAATACCTATTCCCGTTCAAAAATTATGGTAAGTTCCGGGTTTTCTTTTTCCAATTGTGCTATGAATTCTTTGGACACTTCGGATTGCCAGAGATAAATTTTCTTTAACCTAGGTAATTTTGGCACAAGTTCCAAGACCCCTTTTGACACTTTTGTTCCATATAGGTTAAGCGATTCCAAATTCTCCAATTTAGATAAGTGTCTTATTCCATCATCGGTAATTTCATTTCCCTTAAGATCCAACTTTACCAAATTTTGTAATAATCCAATGCTTTCCAGATATGCGTCTTTCACGTGTGAATTACCAAGGTTAAGCCAAACCAATTGTTCCTTTAATACCAGTAAGGCGTCCATATCCGAAGCTTCAAGGTCATATTCACTCAAACTAAAATTGGCCTCAAGGAAATAATTGTCCCGCATCAAAGGATTGATCACAAAGCCGTGCAAAATCAAGGTGTCCAGTATGGCCCTATTGGGGGGAGGAACCTTTTTATTAAAAAGATTGTTCTTATCCAATCCCAAATAACTGCTGACTATAGGACCAACTACTTTTTCCGTATCCAATTCAGTAACAAATCCATTTTGTGGAGCTCCAATTTTGATCCACCATTTGATCAATAACACTTCTTGATCAGTAAGCGGCAACTTTCCTTCAGAGGGCATAAAATCATCATGCTCCGTGGGTAGGGTAATTCTTCGTATCAATTCGCTATTTAGTGCATCGCCCGGGACAATGGTATTTTCACTTTCTCCTCCAAGCATCATATTCGCATAGGAAGTAAGCAAAAGCCCACCTTTCTTTTTTCCTTCGTTATGACAACTAACACATTTAGACTGCATCATTGGCAGTACTAAATCCAGAAACACATCTGCGGAATCCAATACCGTGACTTTTTCACGTGGCTCTACCTTGGAAGGCAGGCCTGCCATATTTCTCACTGGATTTGGTGCATATTCCAGTAGATAGGTAGAACCATGGGTTAGGTTGCCTCCCAAGTGCCCTGTGAACATAACTAAAAGACCCACCGTAAAAGCCAATATCCATTTAGGAATATAGGGTGGGTTAGGTGATTTTTTATTTATAAAATAACAAACAAAAGACAATAACATTACGGCAATTCCACCCCACTGATGCCAGAACAAGGTATCCTCATCGTAACCACTACTGAGGGACAAAAAATAACCAAAGATTACGGCCAAAAGCGCACTAAACGCACCCATAAGCCACATTAAGGGGAGATAATTCTCTAGGGGCTTAAATTTGGGCCAACGGATGGCCACCTGGGCCAAAATAGCCATAATTAGGAAGCCTATGGGAAGATGTACCACTACGGGATGAAAACGACCAAAAAACAAAACAACATCTGGCGGGTTATCCAAAATACCACCATTCATCAATAAACTAAAACCCATTTATACTATTTAAGTGGAGTGCCTTTCAAAGGTATTCCGTTGGTGGTCAATATTTGAAAGTGATGTACCCTATGCCCTTCATAATTCCAAACAATAGATTTATCAGGGGTCAACTCAAACAATTTAATTCCCTTTTGGGCTCCGTAGCTGGCAATTACCGTGTTGCCATTGGGTAATCTTTGTGCCCCACAAGGGTCTACGAATGGTGCCTTATTTACATCAGAGTTGGATACTTTCCATACCACCATTCCTTGTGGGTCAAATTCAACCACCTTGTTCCCATGGGTTAAAGTAACCACTGTATTACCATTTTCCAGACGAATAGCCGTAAAGGGCCAATTTTCTGCTTCCTTTCCTCCCAAAGCTGCTAAATCCGTATTAAAAACTTTTACCACTTTCCCATCCGGCTGGTACTCCTTAACCGCAAATGCCAATAAATGGGGCACCAAATAATTGCCGTTGGGCAATTTTCTGGCCATTCTAGTCTGCATATGAACATTATCCGTATCAGGTCTAAGAGGCGTACTGTTCACCACCATACCTTTTTTATTAACCTCAACTATTCTGGGAAGCGCTCCAGATTCGGTAATCATGGTATTGCCGTTGGATAAACGCACTGCGGTGCCCAATTCCATGGATTTCTCTGCCCTCGAATAGGTAAAAATTACCTTTTTTTTCTTGTTGTACTCCCGAACTTCATCACCCCAACAAATAAGAATATTACCGTTCTTTAAAACATAACCATCCCTGGCACCCTTTTTTCCGGAATCCCAGAGTTCCTCGCCATTCTCTCCAATAATCCCAGTAAAATCAGGTCCTGCAACAAAAAAAGAATGCTTAATCCCATTTTTATTTGTCGGCTGATGTAAGGCAATTAAACTGGTATCTTGACCCATCAAAAAAAGGGGCGCCATCATTATAAACAGTAGTCCTTTGCTAAAAATATTCATATGCGCGTATTCCAATTAGAATTTTACTTAGGTTAAAATATCCTTTACTACATTTCCGTGAACATCGGTCAACCTCATGTCACGACCACCAAAACGGAAGGTCAATTGTTTGTGGTCCAATCCCAGCAAATGCATTATCGTAGCATGTAGGTCATGTACCGTAACTTCGTTTTCTATTACCCGATAGCCATATTCATCGGTCTTCCCAAAAATAGTTCCTCCTTTTACTCCTGCACCTGCCATCCACATGCTAAAAGCTGATGGATTATGGTCTCGACCGTCCGATCCCTGCGCAAAAGGGGTTCGTCCAAACTCTCCGGTCCACACTACCAAGGTTTCTTCCAATAAACCACGAGATTTTAGGTCTTTAAGGAGGCCAGCTATGGGTTGATCCACGGCGTGGGCATTTTTTTCATGACCACTTTTTAAATTGCTGTGCTGGTCCCATCTATCGGTTCCCACACTGGGACAGGTGAGTTCTACAAATCGAACACCACGTTCTACCAGTCTTCGGGCCAATATACATTGGGCGGCATAGCCACGAAGGTGGGGATCATCAGAATCCAAACCATATAATTTTTTAGTGGCCTCGGTTTCCTCCTTAAACTCGGTAAGTTCAGGAATGGAGGATTGCATTTTATAGGCAAGTTCATAATTGGAAATGGCAGATTCCACCGCATCGGCCTCCCCAATTTTTCCCATTAGACTATGATCTAGTTGTTGTATAAATTGCAATTTTTCCTCCTGAAGATTTTTAATTCCTTCCCTGGGATTAATGTTGGCCACAGGTTCTGGACCGGCCTTAAAAATCGATGCCTGATAGGAAGCCGGCAAAAAGCCATTCTTGAAATTATCCAATCCTCCTGGGGGAATCAACCCACCATCAAGGACAACATAGCCAGGTATATTTTTGTTTTCGCTCCCCAAACCATAGTTCATCCAAGCACCCATGCTTGGGCGTCCCTGCAACCCACTGCCAGTATGTAAGAAATAATTGGCATTGGTATGCTCCGGAAAATTGGAAACCATAGAACGTATCAAGGCAATGTCGTCTACGCAAGTGGCAATATGTGGAAACAGATCGCTTACCGGCATTCCACATTCCCCATATTGTTTAAAATCCCAAGGGCTTTTCAATATCTTGCCCACGTTGTCAAACTGGGTGGCATCTACCTTAAATTTCTTTCTTGGATCCTCACCGTTTTCTTTGGCCAGACGAGGTTTGGGATCAAAGGAGTCTACTTGTGAAACTCCTCCATCCATATAAAGGAAAATTACGTTTTTCGCCTTGGGCAAATAGTGTGGCCCCAAATAAAGATTGGAAGCTGTTTCCAATGGACTCGGCTTACAAGCTAATGGCAAGGCTCCAAATAGGCTCATAAATGCCAAGGAACCGAAGCCCCCAGCCGAGAGTCCCAACATTTCCCGCCGAGAAATAGCTTTTGGTGTTGTATTGTGATGATGGCCCATTATATAAGGTATATAAATTCTTTTAAATTAAAAATACTATGACAATACTCTTTCCAAAGCTTTACTTCTTGGTTCGGCTCGTCATTGTCCTTCTCTTCCATGGTTGTTAGCATCTCGAAAAAATCGGTAGCTTTTTTTAGTTCCTCCAAAGTTGCCAAGCGGGAAAAAGCTTTCATATATATCCATTGCACTTTTTCATCGAAACCTGCCAACCCCTTTTCCATTAATTTCCCAGCCATAATTTCGGCCTGTTGTGCCACCAATGGATCGTTCATTAAAATTAAGGATTGTGATGGCACATTGGTAACGTTCCTACTCCCAAAAGTACTAAAGGGCATAGGACGATCAAAGGTCGTCATCATAGGCTCCAAAAAATTTCTCCTTACTTCCAAATAAATACTTCTTCTTCCTTCCCCATCTATTGGTCCCGATTTCCCTGGCCTACCCCGTCCTTGCATAAATTCTGTTAGATAAGTTGCAATTGGCGGCCCATAGATGGTAGTATCCAAACTTTCGGAAACAGCCAACAAGCCATCGCGAATTGCCTCTGCCTCCAAACGCCTTACGGGAAATGAAGCCAAATAAATATTATTGGGATCGGCTTTTGCTAAATCATCTCCCCTCAATGTACTTCTTTTAAACGCCTCAGTAGTTACAATCTCCCTGATCAATTTTTTGATGGACCATCCTTCTTTCTGAAATTTAACGGCCAAATAGTCCAACAATTCGGGGTGGGAGGGTAGCTTCCCTTGAAGACCAAAATTATCAACCGTCTCCACAATTCCCTTGCCAAACAAATGATGCCAAATTCTGTTCACCATTACACGGGAAGTCAAGGGATTATCCTCGTTCAGCATAACCTCGGCCAATTCCATACGTCCACTTCCTTCTGACTTGAATATGGAATCTCCCAAGGACAATACCGATAAAAATCTTCTAGGAATATGTTCTTCCGAGGGTTCTTTATAATTACCTCTATTGAAAACTGGACTATCAATTCCGTAACCATCGTATATCCCATTAAAAAAGGAATTGGTTTTTAAAGTTTTGGCCAGCTGTTGGCTACTGTCCACAACCGATTTCAATTCAGGGAATTGTGAAGGCAATTTGCCTTTCTTAAGATCTTCATTAATCTTTTTAACCGTGACGGGCGATATATCTAAGGCAGCCCAATTGTCCTGAAGTTCTGTGGCAATAACCTTTTCCAAATCCAAGGGCCATTCCCCATCATAAGTTACCGCATATTGCGCCTCTATAAAGGCATCTTCCGGAAGATTATACGAATGCCTTTCATAAGCTCCCGGTAAAATTTCAATATATGCTTTTCTGCCTTTCCAGGCCGCCACGTTAAAAACAAAATTATTCCAATTTTCAGAATTAACCCTTTGATCAATTCCTCCGTAGATAGGATTCTGGATCAATTGAAAATTGTCTATGATAATTCTAATACTACTGTTCTGTCCTAAAGCCCTTACTCCAATAAAATCCTTATCCAAAATGATGTTGGGAGATCTTAAAGCTCCAAAAATACCCATTCCAAGTGTCCTGCTCGAGGCTTTTCCTTCATCCAATCCAAGCAATTTCCCAGTAGCTGTATTCAATAGGGGATTTCCAAGCGTGGACCTCTGCCCGAAAGCAAAGCCATCACTAGTCCAACCATTAAAATCCCGACCTCTAAAATCGCCGATGACAGAATAGGTCTTTTCGTTTGTGGTAACGGATGTGTTCTTGGCAAGATCAGTATTTGCATAGCTATTTTTAGCTGTGTCCCATTTACTGGCCACCAACTTTCTCATATAGGAATTTAGGTTCTCTATTTCCTTGACCGCCAATTTTTTATCCTTACTTACATCAGCGGGAACAGGAGAAAACCTTGTACTTTCCATCACCCCATATAGGGCATAGTAATCCGCCGCAGTGATGGGGTCAAATTTATGATCGTGACATTTTGCACAAGAAACCGTCAAGCCCTGAAAGGTCTTTGTAGTAACATCGATCATGTTGTCTATACGATCAGCTTCGTCCTGACGTACGTCCACAGGGCTATGGGTACCCTCTCCCATGACATAAAAAGCAGTGCCCAGCCTAGATTCCGAAAGGCCTGTATCCTTATTCTCCCTAGTAGTTTCCAATAAATCCCCAGCAATATGCTCCTTTACAAATTGATCATAGGGCACATCCTCGTTAAACGCCCTGATCAAGTAGTCCCTATATTTCCAGGCACCCGTTATGGCATAATCAAATTCATGCCCCTTGGTTTCCGCATACCGTACCAAATCCATCCAATGTCTTGCCCATCTTTCACCATAGGCCGGGGAATTTAGATAACCATCTACCAATTTTTCGTAAGCCACACTAGTGGTATCCGAAATAAATTCTTGTACGTCCTTAGGATTTGGGGGTAAACCGGTAAGCAAATAAGATACCCTCCTTATAAGTGAGTTTTTATTGGCAAAAGGAACTTTATCCAAGCCTTTTCCATCCAATTGCTTGTCTATTAAAATATCTATGGCCTTGGGATCTGATAAATCCATTTGAGTCACAGGCCTAATAAAGGACCAGTGATCTTTCCATTTGGCTCCTTGATCAATCCACTTGTTCAATAAGGCCTTCTCCCGCTCGGTAAGTTTTAGATTGGTCTCCGGTGGCGGCATTACCATACCTAGGTCTTCATTATAAATCCGTTGTACCAAATTACTTTTGGAAGCCTTCCCGGGCACAATAGCATGTCCTCCCTCCTTTAGGGCAGCAGTAGCGCCTTCATAGGTGTCCAATCGCAAATCCGCCTTTCTACTGCTTGGATCGGGGCCATGGCACAGATAACAGTTCTGAACCAATATAGGTTTTACATGAAAATTAAAATCGACTATTTTGGGTAGAGGTTCGGAGAACTGTTGTGATCTGTCACAGGAAATTCCCATACCACCTAAAGTACAAATCAAGATCAAAACTTTAATTTTACGAGGAAACATTGTCAAAATTTTATAACCATTGTCAAATATATTGGTCTGATAGCTTAAAACCAACTACTAAAATTGCGGGAGTTAATACTTATTGTGCCAGCCAAATGACAAAAAGTATTGCTTACCACTTAATTATTGATAGTCAAAGCAACCTAAATTAGGGATAATTTATGAGAAGAAAAATATTAAAGCAAATCTTTTAAGGCCCCGATTTTATTGATAGTATATTTAGCTTTGGGTACATCCCCAAACCCGTATTGGGCGAAAATAAAGGGTATTTGGTTTCCTTCGGCCGCCTCATAATCCCCTAGGGTATCCCCAATATAAATGGGTTTGGAGAGTTTGTTTCTTTCAATGACCATTTTTACATTTTCGGTCTTTGACAAGCCTGTATTTCCCGAACATTCAAAATCTTTAAAATAGGCCCCCAAACCATGATATTCATAAAAAGCCTCGATATAACCAGCCTGACAATTACTGACTATAAACAGATTATACTTGTTCCCTAAAATCTTTAAGGTTGCCTCCAATCTATTGTACAAAACACCCCCAGATTCCTTAATATCATTTACCTCCTGTACATAACAACTGTTCATGACCTCCGATTGCTGCTCTTCTGAAAGATATGGAAACAGTTTCTTTCCTACCAGATCGTGCTGCATTCCCAAAATACCCTGTATATCTTCCTCGGAGATAGGATTTTTAATAAAATCGAACCCATTTAGGGCCGTATGCCATGCCTTGATACTCATGGGCATGGGGTCCCAAAGGGTACCATCCAGGTCAAAAATGATGTTTTCAATGTTATCCTTCAATCCACTTAAAGCCATTATTTTTAGGTTTAGATTAGGCTGGGCGTTATAGTAAGTTTACTACCTCGCCCGTTTTAGCAGATTTATAAGCTGCATCTACAATGTCCAACACCATTTGCCCTTCCACCAGTCCCGGAACGGGTTGTTGCCTAGTTTTAATACAATCTACAAAATATTCCATTTGACGGGTATAGATGATTTGATCGCAATGATCTTCCCTTTTTGGAAGCTCGGGCACCGTGGTTACTGAGCCTTCCCCATCTTTCATTTTTAAAAATGTGGGAAACAGATTTGCATAACCTTTAGTCCCGAACAAACTGGTACTGGCCTCCGGTCCGTCCATATGCGGATGCCACCATCCACTTTCTATAATACTTTCCGTGCCATTGTCCCATGTAATGACCAAAATACTGGTGTCGTCCACATCATAATCGCCAAATTCTGTAGAAATTCGAGCGTATACCTTAGCGGGTTTTGGGTCTCCCAAAATGTACCTAACGGCGTCAATGGCATGGACCCCCATATCTGCCAAGGCTCCTCCACCTGCCAGTTCCTTTTTCGTAAACCAGCCGGAAGGGCCCCAATTTTCATGTATTCCGTAGCCTTTGGTCTTAAATACTTTACCTAGGGTTCCTGAATCAACAGTTTCCTTGATATAACGGGTATCGGTATCAAAACGCCACATATGACCAACCATCACCAATTGATTATATTTTTTAGCAACCTCTGCAATTTGTCTACCTTCATCACCACTCATTCCCATGGGTTTTTCAAGAAAAACATCCTTACCATTCTGTAAAAACTTTATGGCATATGGGGCGTGAAATTGGTTTGGGGTACTAATAATTACCGCATCCAGATCATCTCTATTCACAAGGGATGAAATATCGTTCAACGCTTCTTTAATATTATATTTTAAAGCAAATTTTTTAGCATTGTCCATATTTTTGGATACCACCGCCACAATTTCCACATCAGCTAATGTTTGTAGGCCACGAGCATGATAATCTGATATAAATCCTGCACCAATAAGGGCTATTTTGGTTTTCATATTTTTAAAATTTTATAATTGATTAAAATAGAAGTAATTACAAAATTTACAAATAGATATAACCACTTCGTTTTACTCACGTCCTTATTATTTTTTGTGTTCGTGAACCTTTCGGTTTCACATAATCTTATTTTATAATTACTTATTTATTAAAAACTCGTCCACAATATCTCCTTCTTTGTTGTAGGTCGTGTATTTCAAAGTTTTATCTGTCAAAGTCATATATTGATAAAATTGACCTTCCTTAAACCTTTTTTCAGCATAAGGTTCTTCGCCTATATCCTCATGATTTCCATTGGTCCCGATAGATACTGCATATACAGTTCCGTCTTTAAACGAGTCCACAACCTTGCCGTTCTTAATGGGCTTTGAACGCATATAGTAATGAATATGGCCACCCATTACCATATCAACATGGTAGGTATCAAAAAGACCGCCCCATTCTTGTTGGATATCCAAATAGGGTTCTTCAAAGTTATACGGTGGAAAATGGAACATAACAAATTTCCAAGTGGCATTTGAGGTTTTCAATTGATCCTCTATCCATTGGGTTTGTGCTTCATTGGATTGCGTGGAGTCGATCATTAGAAATAAGGCATTTCCATACTCAAATGCGTAAGTGCTTTCAGCATCCACTTTTTCAGGTCCATTTTTTGGCAAACTAAAGAGTTGATAATACATCCACGCACCCAAACCATCCTGGCGATCATGATTTCCAGGGACGGGCATTAAGGGCTTATGGGAAAACACATCTTTTGAATATCCGAAAAACATGTCCCATTCTGTACGGTAAAGTCCTGTAGTTACAATATCACCGGCAATTGAATAAAATGCCGTTTCTGGATGTAGGAGATTGGCATCGTTAAGCATTTGTGCCCATTTGGGATCCCTATGGGTATCCCCAAACCATATAAACGAGAACTCCTTTGTATCCTTGGCTTCCGTCTTAAAGCTTCGAACAGAAGACCATGACTTTTCTTCAGCTGAACCTACGCGATACCCATAGGTACTTCCTGCCTCCAAGTTGGTCAGATTAGCCGTAAATCGATTTATATATCTATCATTAAATAACATGCGATCCTCCATAAGCGATACCAATGCTTTTGAGGAAAGGGTGTCGGAGGTATTTTGCTTCCAATACTGTACAGTACCATCTTTTACGTTAGTATTGGTTCTCCATTGTACATCCATAGAATTTGTAGGATCCGCACTCCAGGTAAGCATAATTTGATCTGGTTGATTCGAAGATGGGAAAATTGTTTTTCGAAACGCTCCTTCTACATGTGCTTCCCTTGCCCTTCCCCTAACTGTAGTAAACAATACCTGACCCTCAAGTTCTTTGGGCAGGTCCGTAATTTCTAAGTCGGACCAATCATGGTAGGTAAAAGCCCCTTTTTTAAACAC
>TARA_R110000868_G_scaffold113864_3_pt1 | contig 17024 bp, 13 predicted proteins | sample TARA_R110000868 | Tara Oceans TARA_R110000868 (sample SAMEA4397489) | marine metagenome | biome: Polar Biome; feature: [SRF] surface water layer (ENVO:00010504); material: water (ENVO:00002006), including particulate matter (ENVO:01000060) such as... | depth 5 m | reverse complement strand
CAGGAGTTCAAAGCCAAGCGATGTCGAGGACGGGCTCGGCTTCGGGAAGACATCACGAATGAGATGACTGTCAGGCATTGGAAACTAGAGCGTCCTCGCGATCAGCATTTTCATGACTTCGTTGGCGCCGCCATAGATACGCTGAACGCGCGCATCTGCATACATCTGGGCGATCGGATATTCGTCCATATAGCCGAACCCACCGTGCAGCTGGAGGCACTCGTCGACGATCTTGCACTGGAGATCAGAGATCCAGTATTTCGACATGGACGCGGTGGCGGCGTCGAGCTCTTCCTTGAGCAGGCGCTCCGTACAATGATCGGCAAACACCTTGGCGACGGTCGCTTCGGTCTTGCATTCCGCCAGTTTGAACTGGGTGTTCTGGAAATCGAAGATCGTGCCGCCAAACGCCTTGCGTCCCTTCACATATTCGACAGTCTCGTGGATGGCCCGCTCGATCATGCCAACGCCTTGCAGGCCGATGATGTGGCGCTCCTGTGGCAGTTTCTGCATCAGCTGGATGAAGCCCTTGCCCTCGACTTCGCCGAGAAGGTTGGAAGCTGGCACACGCACTTCATCGAAGAACAACTCCGATGTATCCGCAGCATGCTGGCCAACCTTTTCCAGATTGCGGCCACGGCGGAAGCCTTCCACCTTGTCTGTCTCGACAACGGCAATCGAAATACCCTTGGCGCCCTGGGTCGGGTCCGTCTTCACGCAAACGAGGATCAGGTTTGCGGTCTGGCCATTCGAGATGAAGGTCTTCGAGCCATTGATGACATATTCGTCGTCGTCACGTTTGGCCGTCGTCTTCATGCCTTGAAGGTCAGAGCCGGCACCCGGCTCGGTCATCGCAATCGCGGTGACCAGCTCTCCGGAACAGATTCCCGGCAGCCAGCGGCGCTTCTGCTCCTCAGTACCATAGGCTACAATATAAGGGGCGATAATCGCATTGTGCAGCGTGATGCCGAACCCGTCGACGCCCTTCCATTGCTGCTGCTCGATAATGATCGCTTCGTGGCGGAAATCGCCGCCCGCGCCGCCATATTCTTCCGGCACAGACGCGCCGAGCAGGCCCATCTCGCCGGCTTTCTTCCAGATTTCCATCGGGACGATGCCGTCCTTGCGCCATTGAGGCACGTGCGGCACACATTCCTTCTCGAAGAACTGGCCGACGGCATCCGAGAAAATCTCGAGCTCTTCATCCTGGCGCCAAGCGGCCTTAGGGACATCTAGGGGACTGGCTTGCATACTTCTACCTCCGCTTGGCGCGGCTTGTGCTTACCGCTTACGTTCACGTAAACATGTAACGACGGATATGGCGAATTCCCAGCCCTCTCCCAACGTCACAATGCCGGGAATCGCATGAAATTTTTGTGTGATAGCGCGCACGCCCTGCTCAGAGAGCGCGCGCCATCCAAATTCACATCATGGCGCTCTAGAACGCCTCAGCCGGCAAGGCCATCATGGATTTCGCACCCGTCTTCACCTTGGCGAGATGCGCCGCGCCATCCGGCACCATCCGGTCCACGAAATAATAGCCGGTCGTCAGCTTCTCATCATAGAAGGGGTCACCTTCCGACTTCTTGTCCAGCGCCACCTTGGCCATCTTTGCCCACATGAATGCGAGCCCCGTCAGGCCGAACAGGTGGAGATAGTCGTGGCTGGATGCGCCGGCATTGTTGAAATCGGTCATGCCGTTCTGCATCAGCCAGGTCGTGGCTTCCTGCAGCTGGGCCTTCAGCGTGGACAGGCCTTGGACGAATGGGTCCATGTCGGCGCTGCCTTCCACGGAGCTGATGAATTCGTCGATTTCGCCGAAGAAGCTGAAGACGGCGCGGCCACCATTGGAGGCCAGCTTACGGCCGACCAGGTCGAGCGCCTGAACGCCGTTCGTGCCCTCATAGATCAGGGTGATGCGGCAATCGCGGACGATTTGCTCAAGGCCCCATTCACGCGTAAAGCCGGAGCCACCGTGAAGCTGTAGCGCCTGATTGGCTTTTTCAAAGCCCATATGGGTCAGGTAGGCTTTGATGACCGGCGTCAGCAGGGCCATGTAGTCACCGGCCTTTTCCCGGACCTTCTCGTCCGGGGATTTATGCTGCAGATCGCCTTGGAACGCGGTCCAGTAGGTCAAGGCGCGGGCGCCTTCCAGGAAAGCCTTCTGGTCCATCAACATGCGGCGCACGTCCGGATGCACGATGATCGGGTCGGCAGGCTTCTCCGGCGCTTTCGGTCCGGTCAGGGAGCGGCCCTGAAGACGGTCTTTCGCAAAATCGACCGCATTCTGGTAGGCGATGACCGCTTGCGAGAGCCCCTGCAGGCCGACGCCGAGGCGCGCTTCATTCATCATGACGAACATGGTGCGCATGCCCTTGTGTTCTTCGCCGACCAGCCAGCCGGTGGCGCCGTCATAATTCATGACGCAGGTCGCGTTGCCGTGAATGCCCATCTTCTCTTCGAGGCCACCACAGGAACAGGCATTGCGCTCGCCGAGCGAGCCATCATCACCCACCATGTATTTCGGCACCACGAACAGGGACACGCCCTTGATGCCTTCCGGCGCGCCTTCGATGCGTGCCAGCACGAGGTGGATGATGTTTTCGGTGAGATCCTGCTCGCCGCCGGAAATCCAGATTTTCTGCCCGGTAATCTTGTAGGTGCCATCGCCTTGGGGCACGGCCTTGGTCTTCATCAGGCCGAGATCGGTGCCGCATTGCGGCTCGGTGAGGTTCATCGTGCCGGCCCATTCGGCCGAAGCCATTTTCGGACCGTACTTTGCCTTCAGCTCGTCAGAGCCCCCCGCCATCAGCGCCTGGAACGCGCCATGCGTCAGGCCCGGATACATGCCGAAGGCCATGTTTGCGGAAGAGACCATCTCGGTCCAGGCGATGTTGACGACATGCGGCAGGCCCTGCCCACCCATGGACGGATCGGCCGACAGGAGTGGCCAGCCATTTTCCACCAACTGCTTATAGGCATCCGGAAAGCCGTCCGGCGTCTTCACGCTGGCGTCGTCATGGCGAATACAGCCCTGCTGGTCGCCGACAGCGTTCAGCGGGAACAGGACTTCCTTGGCAAACTTGCCGCCCTCCTCGAGGATCGCATTGACGAGGTCCGGCGTCGCCTCCTCAAAGCCCGGCAGGTTCGAATAATTCTGGATCTGCAGCAGATCCTGCAGGATGAATTGCATGTCGCGGATTGGCGCGTCGTAACGGGGCATTGTGTGCTTCCTGTCAATCAAGCGCCAAAATCGCAGAGACCTGCGGCGCGCTTATCTAAATGAATTTGCCCCACCTTAGCATTTGCCAGGCGGGGCACAATTTGGGGCAGTGCAGATCAGACTTCGTCGAGCTGTCTGCGGGCAATCTCGTCATACGCCGCAAGCTGTCGCTTGTTCTCGTCGGACGGGCCGGTATTGGCGATCTGGGTTTCCAGCCAGGAAATGCCCTTGCGCAGTTCTGTCAGGGCCGTGTCGATATCGCCCCTCTGGATTTCAAGTTCTTTCACCTGCTTGCGGAACTTGTCGAGCGACATCCGCATCTGGGCACGCTGGCCATCATCCAGCACGTAAAGGTCGAGAATTTCGCGGATATCCGCAAGCGGCAGGCCGAGACGTTTCAGTCTGACGATAATGGTCAGCCGCGCGCGATCCCGGTTGGAATAGACGCGCGTCATCCCGTCACGAGCGGGGTGCAGCATGTCCTTGTCTTCGTAGAAACGCAGCGCCCGCGGCGTCACACCGAACTCGCGAGCAAGCTCGGAAATTGTGTAGGTGCGGGAGTCCGCAGCGGAAATCTTGGAGAGCTTGTTGGTCATCATTCGACAAACCTAAATCACGGCTTACGCGAACGTCAACGTAAACTTTTTCCGAGATAGCGAATTTCCGCTTCTCCTTCATGTAGAGTTACCAGATCCGTGGGTTTTCTTTACCTTTAACCTGCCCTTAATGCGGTGCCTGTCATCACCGATTCTGAATCTGAACGTTTTTGCCCCGAAGATTAATAATCACGGGCAAAATGAGCGCGATTAGGAGAGTGGGGATGAGCCAGACGGGGCCCTGGAGCGTCAAAGGAATTGACCAGCGCGCGCGTGATGCCGCGCGTGAGGCGGCGCATGCCGAAGGCATTACGCTGGGAGAATATCTGAACCGGCTATTGATGTCCGTGGAAGCGCCACGTCCCAATGAAGTGGCCTATCCTTTCGAGAATCGCCGGCCAACTCCGAACGCCGCCAATGACACACTCGACAAGCTGACCCGCCGCATCGAAGCGACTGAAGCCCGCTCGACCCTCGCCATCACCGGCATGGATCACACCATTCTCGGTCTGGTCGCCCGACTGGAAGATGCCGAGCAGAATTCCTCTGCGATTTCCGGGCATGTGGAAGGCCTGATCGAAGAATTGCGGGAAACGCATTCAGCCCTCCAGTCGAAGGTGCAGAAGCTGGAAGCCGACGATTCATCGCGGGAAAACCTGGAAGCGTTGAAGTCGCTCGAGCAGGCGCTGGGCAAGCTGGCCAGCCATGTGTTCGAGGAAAGCGAACTGGCGCAGAATGAAACCCAGGCCATCAAGGGCCGGGTGGAAACCGGGTTCGCCGATCTCACCGACCGCGTCGAGAGCATGGAAGTGAAGGTCGAGCATACGCTCTCCGATGCCGCTTCCCGTGTCGAACGCGCTGTCGATCAGGCCGAATTGCGCGCCGAAGGCACCGCACGCGAACTGGCTGACCGGCTGTCGAACCTCGAAACGCATGTGAACCTTCGCCTCTCCGGCGTAGACAAGACCGATGAGCGTCTGGCTGGCGTCGAGGCCCGTGTGGCGCAGTCGATGGAAAGCGTGGAAAACACGCTGACGCGAACGCAGGACCGCCTTAACCGCGCAGAGACGACCACGGATGCGGCCCTGCTCAGCCTTGAATCCACTTTCAACAACCTCGACGCAAAGATCGAAACCCTGTCGAAGACCGTCGAGCCTGATCTGGCCGACCGCCTGAGGGCAGAATTCGAGTCGCGCTTTGAAGAGATCATGTCGACCGTGCGCAGCACCGTCGACACAGCCCGCGCAGAGCTGGCCGAAGAGATTGCGCGCGCCGCGACAGGCACCAGCGAGGAAACTGTCGCTGACCTGAAGTCTGGGCTCGATGATGTCCGTGAAAAACTCACGGCCGGCGAAGACCGCCAGATACAGGACATGGACGCGGTCTCCTCGGAAATTAAGCGTATCGGAGACCTGGTCGGCAACCGGATGGAAGACTTCGGGGCAAATCTGGACAAGCGCGTGAACGCCAGCGAGCAGCGCAGCGCCGAAGCCATTTCCCAGATCGGAGATCAGGTCGCTACCGTTGCAAGCCGCCTGCAGGCGCGCCAGGACAAGGCGCTTCAAACACTCGCAGGCGAGATCGACGAGAACCGCAAGCGGGCGGACCAGAAACTGTCCGAAGCCCTGTCAGGCATCTCGGAGCGCCTCGAGGAAGTCCAAACCCAGACGGCCACCTCTCTGTCTCCGATCCAGAAGGCAATGGCATCTCTCGCCACACGTCTGGAAATGCTGGAAGACACGGCCGTGCCATTTCAGTCGGCGAAAGCGGAGCCAAAAGATCTGGCAACGATGGAGGCGATCAATGAGACTGATCGCCTGCTGGAGGAATTCCAGGAGGACGATACTTCTTCTGACTTGCTGGCTGACGAATATGATGCGGAATTCGAGCCCGGCTTGCCCCAGGACTCAGCGCCCGCGGATGACAGCGAAACCTTCCTGGCCGACTGGACCGAAACGGACGAAACGGTTGAGATCGAGGTCGAAGCAGACGCCGAACCTCAGTCCAAGGCCTATGAGGAAGACTACGAGCTCGCCGGCGATGATTTCGACGCCGATTCCGGCCTGGATAATGCGGAAGACGATTTCTACGACGCATTTTCCGAGACCGAGGATGAGGAGGTGGCCGTCGCTCTGGACCCAATGGCTGGTCTTGACGATTACGAGGACAGCCGGACGGAGGCCCGGGAATCGGACATCTTCGAGGATGATGAATTCGACACGGATACCGACACGGTTGAAGAGGTCAGTGCCCTGACGGATACCGAAGACACGGTCGACAGCGCCCCCGAGCCTGATGAGCCCGCTGCGAATTACATCGACATGGCCCGTCGCGCCGCTATAGCGGCGTCCTCAGGCCGCAAGGATACGAGCCTCAATGCCGGGACGTCAGCCGACCGCTCTGACAAAGGAAGCCGCCTCGGGGGGAACGGGAAACTCCCACTTTATGCTGCGGCTTCTGCCGTAGTGATCACAGGCGCCGCAGTGGGCGGATATCTCTATCTTCGCGGCAAGCAGGCACCTGCCGCGATTACAGAAGTCTCGGCGCCAGCCGACATGGCTGCTATCAGCGTCGCGGAAGCCGATGCGCCGCAAACAGACGATACGACAATGGCGGAAGATGCATTGTTGTTTGAAGAGGATGGGACGGCCCCGTTCGAAGCCGAGACCGGTGTGTCAGATTCGGAGCTGGTGGAACCTGTAGCGGAAACCGAAGCCCCCATCGAACTGGTTGAGCCCACGCCGGTCCTTGCAAGCGCGCGCGTCGAACCTGCAAAAACTTTTGCCCCGATCCCACCCGTGGGCAAGCTGGCGAACGCGGTCGCAACCGGCAACGGCATCGCGCAGTTTCAACTGGCCCAGCAGCAGCTTGCCGATGGCAATCTCAAAGGCGGGGCCGCCTTGATGCGCGAGAGCGCGGACAAGGGCCTGCCCATCGCTCAGTACACGCTGTCGAAACTGCACGAAAAAGGCACGGGCGTGCCAAAGGATCTGACCCTTGCGCGGGACTGGACCGAGAAAGCCGCGCGTGGAGGCAATGTAAAGGCGATGCATGATCTTGCCGTCTTCATGGCCGAAGGCGAAGGCGGCGACCAGACCTATGCGGGCGCCGTGGAATGGTTTCGCAAGGGCGCCGAGTTCGGCATCGTAGACAGCCAGTACAATCTGGGCGTGCTGTACGAGCAGGGTCTGGGCATCAGTCCGAACCTGACCGAGGCGCTCTACTGGTTCATGATCGCGGCGAAGAATGGCGATGCCGGCGCACCCGCAAAGGTGATGGAACTCTCCCAACGCGTTTCCCAGGAAGCCGTGAACCACGCCAAGGTCCAGTCGGAAGACTGGCGGCCGTCACGGGCCAATGCTGCCGCAAACGGACGGTTCGGCGCGCAGGCCTGGGATCTCGGAAATCCAGCTCAGGTCAGGGCCACGCAATTGGCGCTGACAGCACTGGGCTACAATATCGGGTCAGCTGATGGCGCCCTCGGCCCCGATACGGCCACCGCCATCCGTGACTACCAGAGCAGCCAGTCTCTGGCGGTGACGGGCTCCATCACGCCCGAACTGATCGAAAACCTGAACACCCGCGCCCAGCAATAGAGCGCGCCCTCCTTACGGCCGCGTATAGGCGTGGGGCCGTTCGGATTCGTCGAGGTTGAGATATCGGTCCCGCAGACGAGTCTGGCGGGATTCCATCGACTGCTGTTCGCCGTCAATGATCACGGCAACAGGACTGGACACGATTTCCAGCGGATCGCCATCCCAGGCCACCACATCCGCATGCGCCCCTGGCGCAAGACGGCCAAAGCCGGTGAGACCAAAAATGTCTGCGGGGGCGCTGGTCAGCGCAACCATCGCGTCATCAAAGGACAGGCCGTTCGCTACCGCATTCCCAGCCAGCTGTGTCGCGAGGCGAGCCTGATGGCTGCCATCGCCCACATTCGCGATGGCAAAGGTCGCGCCCGCGTCAGCCAGTCGGGCCGCATTCTCCGACGTGGCCGCCAGTTTCTCAAAGGACGCCGGCAAATTGGAGAACGCATCGATGATGACGGGAATACCCGTTTCCGCGAGCCGCGGGGCTACGCGCCACGCCTCGTCCGCGCCGACGATCACAAATTTCAACGACGGCTCATCCTCTGCCAAATCCATGATGGCGTTGAGATCGCTGGCGCGACTCGCCTGGACAAGGATCAGCTGTTGGCCGCGTGCGGCTGGCGCCAGAGCCTGTGCATCAACCCGGTTCAGCACGGCGCCGTCATTCTGGGTGATATAGCGCGCAGGATAGCTGCGGGCGTCATCCAGCGCGGCGCGAAGCAGCGTCATGGCCGACTGGCGCGAGCCCCCGGCAAGGCCGGCCCCCGCTTCACCGAGCCTGATGAAGGTGAAGGCTTTTTCGTCCAGTTCGGTATCCAGATCCCCGCTCGCATCCGCCACAAAGCCTTGTCCGGCAAACAGCGAGTTGCCGGTGCCCGGCGCCACAACCAAGCGCGTGAACCCCTCGATGCGGGTAACATCAATCGCGGTCGCATCCGGATTGAAGCCATCGGCTGCATTCAACGCGGCCGAGAAAACAGACATCGCCGCAGCTGTGTCATTGGTCGAATCCTCGGCGCCGACTTCCACCAGACCCGTCTGGGAGAAAGCGGCGATCAGGCCCGGCGTGACCCACGCCGCGGCAATCTCCGTGGCGCCGTCCGGCACTTCTGTCCCGGACCCGCCAACCGCAACGATCCGGTCATCCTCGATGACGACAATTCCGTTTTCGATCACGCCCTGCGCAGTGCCGGTCCAAACCGTTTCCCCGCGAATAACCAGTGTTTCGGCGAGCGCAGGCGCAGTTGCGAGGCCCAAGGCAGCAACGCTTGTGAGTAGTGTGCGGATCATTTCCGGTCTCCTTCACCAGGCTGGCCGATTTCAAAGTCCATAACAGGATTGGTTTCAGGATGGTCACGGTCGAACATCAGGGCGCCGTCGATGAAGACCTGATCGGCCGTGGAGTAGACGCTGAACGGGTCCCCAGACCAGATGACCACATCCGCCATCTTGCCAGGCTTGAGGCTGCCGGTCCGATCATCAATGCCGAGCGATTTGGCCGGGTTCAGGGAGAGCCAGGTCCAGGCAACCTCTTTCGGAATGTCGATCCCGACCTTCTTGCCATCAGACCAGGCTTTTGCCGCCTCCTGATTGAGACGCTGGATGCCAACATCGCTGTCGGAATGGACAATGGCGCAGGCGCCAGCCTTGTGCACCATCGGAATGTTCTCGCGAATGCCGTCATAGGCTTCCATCTTGAAGCCCCACCAGTCGGCCCACATGGACGAACAGGCGCCATACTCGGCCAGCTTGTCGGCAATCTTGTAGCTTTCGACGGCATGGTGGAAGGCGGTGACCTTGTAGCCGAACTCCTTCGACATATCCATGATCTGCGCCATCTCGTCGGCGCGGTAACAATGCATGTGCACGAGGATGTCGCCGTTCAGGACCCCGGCCAGCGTATCGAGTTCGAGATCACGCGCCGGCGGCTCGCCGCCTTCGCTTTCGAACTTTTCCCATTTGCTCTTGTATTCGGCTGCGCGGATCCAAGCCTGCCGGTAGCCGGCGACATTGCCCATGCGCGAATACGGGGCCCCGCCCGGAAACCCGCCATTGCCATAGCCATAGACGCGTTTGGGGTTCTCCCCGCAGGCCATCTTCAGCGTGTAAGGTGCGTCAGGAAATTTCATGCCCTGCACAGTCCGGCTCGGCACGTTCTTCAGGATCACGCCACGTCCGCCGAACAGATTGGCGCTTCCGGGAAGCACTTGCAGAGAGGTGATACCGCCAGCGATAGCGCGGGTGAAACCCGGGTCCTGCGGCCAGACGCCATGCTCGGACCAGACTTCCGCCGTAACAGGTCCGGAGACCTCATTGCCGTCCCCATGCGCGGTGACGCCGGGCGAGGGATAGACGCCGAGATGGCTGTGATTGTCGATGATGCCGGGCGTGACCCAGCGGCCTGTGGCGTCGATGGTCTCGGCCCCGTCCGGCGCTTCGAAGTCGGCGCCGAGGGCAACGATCTTGCCATCCTGCAACAACAGGCTGCCATCTTCGATCAGATTGCCTTCACCATCCAGAATGGTGGCATTCGTGATCAGGACCGGCGCGTTCGGAAAAGGCGCATAGGTCGAGGGGTATGGATTGCGGTCGAACGCGTCATCCGCAGAGGCTGTCTTCTTTGCATCGTCACCTCCGCCGCACGCCGAAAGCATCAATGCTGCCGCGCAGGCAGCCGCCACCCCAAATAATGTCCGCATCTTCTGTCGCCCCGTGTCCGCAGATAGGTCCCGGCATACTGCTGACATTTCCCGACGCTTCAAGGCCTGATCCGGAAACAGACGTAAATTTCTTCCAGAGCCGCCACATCTGCGGCAATTTGCTTCTACGTATCCGGTTTGAGCGGGTCTTTCTTATCCCGGCCAAAGACGAGCCGCATGAGCCAGTTAGGGGCAAACCGCTCGACGCGAGGATGCCGGGCCAGCACGCTTTCCATCCAGCGCCGCCCCCACCTCGCATTACGCCCCAGCAAGACGACCCCGACAATGGCGATCGGCAAGCCCACCGGAATGATTGGCGTCACGAACGCAATCGGAATGGCCACGACGATCATGATCAGGCCGGTCAGCGCCAGAATCTGGCGGAACGCCACGTTCACGCCATTGCGCAGCCCGGCTGCGGACTTTGACGTCTCGCTTTGATCGCTTGGCGTGGGGGCTTCATCGTCGGCCATGATGCTGAATATGGTAAAATATTAGGGCGCCGCCAGTTCTATCGGCAGGATGTGGTCAAAGTCTGGCGTCTGCGTTACCTGATTGCTACAAAATGCGAATTCTTGCTGTCATACGCGGCAACCTGGCTAGAGGACGGCATGAAACTTCAGTCCATCCAAATCCTGCGCGGTATGGCGGCATTGCTGGTGGTTATCTACCACATCCGCGCGATGGAAATTCTGGCCATTGGCAAGAATGGCCTGCAGGAGCTTCCCCTCCTGAATGGCTTCATTACGAACGGCTATGCCGGTGTGGACCTGTTCTTTGTAATCTCGGGTTTCATCATGGTCTATGTGACCGAAGGTATGAAACCCGGCATCCGGTCCAGCCTCGATTTCCTGTTCGCCCGTGTCACCCGTATCTATCCGCTGTGGTGGATTTTCGCGGGCGTCATGACGCTGATGTTCTTTGTGTATAATGATTTCGGCCTCGGCGAGGGCTGGCAACATGTCAGCCAGGGCGAGCCTCTGATCCCGTACCTGATCAAATCCTTCCTGCTCGTGCCACAAAATGCCCATCCCGTGCTGGGAGTAGGCTGGACGCTGGTGCATGAGATTTACTTCTATGTCGCCTTCACCTTCCTGCTCCTGCTGCCCCGGCGCACCTGGCTATGGGTGCTGCTCGCATGGGGCGGCGCCATTGCCGGCGGGACTCTGGTCGGGTTCACCGAACCTTTCGGCGCGGACTACAGGGCGCTGATTTTCTATCCCATGACGATGGAATTCATCATGGGCGCCGTGGTCGGCCTGCTGGTCAGCTCCGGCATCGCATGGCGCAGCGGAGCGGTTACGATGGTCGCCGTGCTCTGGATGATGGCGTCTCTCGGCCTGCAGGGCATCGATGATGCTGATCTGATGATGTGGGGCCGCGTCTTCTGGTTCGGCCTGCCCTGCACGCTTCTGGTTTACGGGTTCGCCACGCTTGAGCTGACGCGCCGGCAAGCCTGGCTTGTCCCGGCTGGCGCAGGCGCCGTGGTCGCCGGCTTGATCGGGCTCGGCTACAACCTTCTCGACACGGCCCCCTGGGGCGCACGCTCGGCTGCAACCCTCATGTCGGTCATTGTCGGCGGCATGGCGATGGCCGTGGTGTTCTGGGGAGGCTGGTTGGGCGGGCAAGCCATGCCGGCGCGGATCCGCGCCATGAAGCCCGGCCTGTTACGTATCTACCGGAGCCTTGCACGGGTCGGCGACTGGTCATTCTCGCTCTATTTGTGTCATCCGATCCTGCTGGCGCCCATCCGGCTCGGATTCGCAGAGTTGGCGAAGATCCCTGTTCTCGCGCCAATCTTCCAGACCGGGCATGCCGGGCCACTCGACAATATCGTGCTCTACATCGTGGCGCTGACGACCTGCCTGATCGTCGCCGCCCTGACCTATCGCTTCATCGAGCGCCCGATGATTGTCGGCTTCGCCAAGGCGCGGGCCGCCATTTTCCGGCGCGAGCGACCAAAGCCGCTCGGCCAGGTTGCGCCCTGATCCTTATTCCGCCGCGACGGAACTCGTTTCCGGCGGCGTCCATTTGAGCACGGGCTTGCGAGCCGCCTGCGTCTCATCGAGCCGGCGCATTGGGGCGAGATAGGGCGCGCCCTTCATCGTTTCATCGCCTTGCGCCGCACGCCGGGCAATCGATTCCAGCGAGTCACAGAAGCGATCCAGCTCAGCTTTCGATTCCGACTCGGTCGGCTCGATCAGCATCGCCCCATGCACGACCAGCGGGAAGTACATGGTCATCGGGTGGTAGCCCTCATCGATCAGCGACTTGGCAATGTCGATGGTCTCGATCCCGTCTGCGGTGAAGGCATCCGAGAACAATGCCTCATGCATGCAATAGCCCTCGAAGGCTGGCGTCATGACGGATTTCAGGCGCGCCTGAATATAGTTGGCGCTCAGCACTGCATCTTCAGAGGCCTGCTTCAGGCCGTCTGCGCCGTGGCTGAGCATATAGGTCAGCGCCCGGACGAACATGCCCATCTGGCCGTGGAAGGCCACCATGCGGCCGAAACTCTCACTCGCGTCCCCTTCCATATCCTCAACGAGACGGAAGACGCCGTCTTCATCCTTCACAACGAAGGGCACGGGTGCGTAAGGCGCGAGCGCGTCTGACAACACAGTCGGACCAGAGCCCGGTCCGCCGCCGCCATGCGGGGTGGAGAAGGTCTTGTGGAGATTGATGTGCATCGCATCGACGCCAAGGTCACCGGGACGGACCCGGCCAACGATGGCGTTGAAGTTCGCACCGTCGCAGTAGAAATAGCCGCCCGCCGCATGGATCAGGTCGGCAATCTCCTTGATGTCGGTTTCAAACAGGCCGCACGTATTCGGATTGGTCAGCATGATACCGGCAATATCGTCGGACTTTTCGAGCTTCGCTTTCAGCTCGTCCATGTTCACCCGGCCGCGCGCATTGGCCTTGATCTCGTCAACGATGAAGCCGCACTGGACGGCCGTTGCCGGGTTCGTTCCGTGCGCGGAGGCTGGTACCAGCACGCGCTTGCGGGTCTCGGCCTCGCCGCGCGCGACCAGCGCCTGGCGAATTGCCATCATGCCGCAAAACTCGCCATGCGCGCCAGCCTTGGGGCTCATCGCGACCGCAGGCATGCCCGTCAGCGTCTTCAACCATGTCGCCAATTCGTCGATCAGCTCCAGCGCGCCCTGCACGGTCGCCTGGGGTTGCAGCGGGTGGATATCCGCAAAGCCCGGCAGGCGCGCGAGCTTCTCGTTGAGGCGCGGATTGTGTTTCATCGTGCAGCTGCCCAGCGGGAACAGGCCAAGGTCGATGGCATAGTTCTTCTGGCTGAGGCGCATGTAATGGCGCACGGTCTGAGGCTCCGATAGGCCCGGCAGGCCGGTCGGCTGGCTGCGCGCAACGCCGCCAAGACGGCCCGTGCGGTTTGTCGGCTTGGGAAGGTCAACGCCGGTCGTGTCTTCAGTGCCGACTTCGAAGATCAGGCCTTCGGCTTGCAGTAGGCCCTTCGATCCGGAAACGGTGTCCACGGACAGGCTGGCTGACTGAGCAGGAGATGTCGGGCGGCCTTGGGTATTCATGGTCATATCTCGATCCCCGCATGCTGCTTTAGCTTTGTTTTAATTAGTCCTTCGGCGATGGCCCCGATAAGACTGAGCGTAAATCCACCAGCGCTACTGGCAGCTTCCTTCGTTTTAGCCCAGAGTGCGGGATCTCGGACGGAGTCTAAAAAATCGTAACCTTGGTATGAAATGCTGTACTTATCCTTCAATGGACTATCCAGATAAACTCCACGAGCTCTCTCAATATATCCAGCACCATATAGCAACGTGAAGTGAGCCAGCACTGTTGCTGGAGCAACTTCACTCATCTCCGGCAACGCTTTGGAGGAAAATATATTGTTCGGGCACTGCTCTTCCAAAGTCAGAAGCAAGTCCCGAACAAGGTCGAGGTCCCGCTGCATCAGATGATCTCCTTCAGGGCGGCGGCGTAGGCCGCGATGTCCTCAGCCGTTGTGCATTCGGTGGCGGCGCAGAGGATGACATCGCCCATATGCCCATCCGGGAAGAGGCGGCTGGCGCGGACCCCGCCGACCACGCCGGCTTCGTCCAGCATGGCCAGCACGGCTTCTGCGTCCATCGGCGTGCGGAAGGCGAACTCGTTGAAGAAGCGCGGTGTCAGGATTTCGACGCCTGGCACGGCTTCCAATGCATCCGCGAGGTCGCAGGCCGCTTCATGGTTCAGCAAAGCCATCTGTTCCAGCCCCTTCCCGCCGAGCAACGTCATGTGGGCGGTGAAGGCCAGCGCGCAGAGGCCGGAATTGGTACAGATGTTCGAGGTCGCCTTGTCACGGCGAATATGCTGTTCCCGCGTCGAGAGCGTCAGCACGAAACCGCGATTGCCGTCGGCGTCCACTGTTTCCCCGCACAGACGGCCCGGCATCTGGCGCACGAGTTTCTGGGTACAGGCGAACAGGCCGACATAAGGGCCGCCAAAATTGAGACCATTGCCGATGGACTGGCCCTCGCCGACAGCGATGTCCGCGCCCATCTCACCCGGAGGCGTCACGAGGCCGAGCGAAACTGCTTCGGTGAAGACGGAGACGAGCAGCGCGCCTTTTTCATGAGCAGCATCCGCCGACTTCGAAAGGTCCGTCACCGTGCCGAAAATGTTCGGGCTCTGACCGATGACGCAGGCGGTCTGGTCGTCCACCGCATCGGCCAGCGCATTCTCGCCATCCACAGCGACCGGCAATTGGACGACTTCAAACCCTTGCGCCTCGCACACCATTTTGGTGGCGGCGGCATAGTGCGGGTGCAGTCCGCCCGACAGGATCACTTTCTTCCGGCGCGTCACCCGCGTCGCCATGATGGCCGCCTCGGCGCAGGCCGTGGAGCCGTCATACATGGAGGCGTTTGCCACATCCATCGCGGTCATGGCCGCGACCTGAGTCTGGAATTCGAACAGGGTCTGCAGCGTGCCCTGCGCGATTTCGGGCTGGTAGGGCGTATAGGTCGTCAGGAATTCCGAGCGCTGGATCACCATGTCGACCGTAGCCGGAACATGGTGCTTGTAGGCGCCTGCCCCGACAAAGAACGGACCGGACGAGGCCGAGCGGTTCTTCGCCGCAAGCTTCGTCATGTGACGCTCTACAGCGAGTTCCCCCTGATGGTCCGGCAGGCCCTCGATCGTGCTGCCAAGGCGCGCAGCTTCCGGGACATCCGTGAAGAAATCTTCGACCGAACCGGCGCCAATGGTTGCCAGCATCTCTGCGCGGTCTTCCGGGGACAGGGGGAGGTATCTCATGCTATTGCTTGCTCCGTCAGAGTCTCGGGGCCTACAGGCCCTCGCAGAATGCCTTGTAGGCGTCTTCGTCCATCAGGCTGGCGATCTCGGCGCCATCCTTGATTTCCAGCACGCAGAACCAGCCATTCTCGCGCGGGGATTCGTTCACGGTCTCCGGCTTGTCGGCCAGCGCAGGGTTCACCTCGACCACTTTGCCGCTGATCGGCGCATAGACATCGGAAGCGGCCTTCACGCTCTCGACCACGGCCATGTCGTCGCCGGTGGAGAACTCCACCCCGACTTCCGGCAGCTCGACGAAGACAATGTCGCCCAGCTGGTTTTCGGCGTAGTGAGTGATGCCCACAGTGGCGAGGTCATTATGGACTGTGACCCATTCATGATCCTTGGTGAAGAAGGTGGTCGGCTGGGTGTAGCGGGTCATGAGGGACACTCCTATCGCTTGTAATTGTGGGGAACGAATGGAAGCGAGACCACTTCCGCCGGGCGCGCCTTGCCGCGCACCATGAGATCGATTTTGGTGCCGGGCTCAGCGAGATCGCGGCGCACATAGCCCATCGCCACCGGATGATCTACGCTGGGACCAAAACCACCGGATGTGACGATGCCGACGGACTCGCCGTCGACTTCGATGATTGTGCCTTCGCGGGCCGGCGCGCGCTCCAGCGGGCGAATGCCGACGCGGATGTCTGCGGGGCCATCGGTGAGCGCCTTGAGGATACGCTCCGCCCCCGGAAAGTCCGATCGTTCACGGCGTTTCTTCTGGATCACCCAGGCAAGGTCGGCCTCGACCGGATCACGGCTCGTGTCCATGTCATGCCCGTAAAGGCAGAGACCGGCTTCGAGGCGCAGCGAATCCCGCGCGCCGAGGCCAATCGGTTTGACGCGGTCGTCGGTCAGCATTTCCCTGACCAGGGGCATGCCGGCCTCAGACGAGACGAGCACTTCAAATCCGTCCTCACCGGTATAGCCACAGCGGGACACAATGCAGCGCAAACCATTCAGCTCGAAGGGCATGTGACGCATGAATTTCAGCTCTTCGCAGCCGGGAAAGAAGTCGCTCATCACATCGGCGGCCTTTGGCCCCTGCAGGGCAAACAGGATACGGTCATCGGCGCGCGTCAGCACGGCCTTGCCCTCGAGGCTCCGTTCAAAGAGCGCCCAGTCGGCATCCTTCACTGCGCCGTTGACGACAATGTAGAGCGAGCCCTGCGCCTCTTCGCCAATCGGGCGGGTGATGATGAGGTCGTCCAGAATGCCGCCCTCTTCATTGAGCAGCACGGTCAGGCGCGCCTGGCCTTCCTTGAGGCCCGCAATATCGGACGGCACCAGCGTCTCGACCAGCGCGGCGATCTCGGCATGCGCGTCATCACCGCCGCCAATGCCATCGGCCAACGACAGGAAGCATGGCCCCATATGGGAGACATCGAACAGGCCGGCCTCGGTGCGGGTCCAGAGGTGTTCGTCCTTCACGCCCATCGGATACTGAACCGGCATTTCATAGCCGGCGAACGGCACAAGCTTCGCGCCCAGCTCTTCGTGCAAGGCATGGAGCGGCGTGCGCTTCAAATTCTCTGTCGTCGTGTCGGCCATGACGCCCTTTCATAAGGAGACGGGGCAGCCTCAAGCTGCGCAT
>TARA_R110000868_G_scaffold309861_1_pt1 | contig 17050 bp, 16 predicted proteins | sample TARA_R110000868 | Tara Oceans TARA_R110000868 (sample SAMEA4397489) | marine metagenome | biome: Polar Biome; feature: [SRF] surface water layer (ENVO:00010504); material: water (ENVO:00002006), including particulate matter (ENVO:01000060) such as... | depth 5 m | reverse complement strand
TCACATAGGGAAATTTTGGAGAATTTCAGATGAACGATGCCGAAAATGATAATGCAGACAAAGAGATTATCACGATGTACGCCCCAATATTCCGGCAGAAGCTTGCCAGGCTGGAAGCGCATGGCCAGCAAGACACTGCCGAAGCGGATGAATTGCGCACAGTATTATCACGGATTGATCGTGCACAATCCTGCGCTCAGCGTGAACCGACGATAGTCCGTCATGAGATTAACCGTCACCGAGAACATCAAGCTGCCTGACTCTGACTGGGCGGAGTAACCCAAGCATTAGTTGCGTTGGCCTGCAATTTAACTAGCGACCGCGGAATCCCGAAGAACCTCTTTACCGCAAAGGAAAGAACCAGTGTCAATGAACAATGAAATGGAATTAAAAGGGGTATTCAACGTTGAACAGCTGGAGCAGTTAAAAAGTCTATCTGCCATTAGGGAGCTTGCAGTTGACAAGGCAGTCTCTCGCATTTTGACAACGACATATTTTGATACGCCCGATCATGCTCTGCACAAGCACGGCTATTCATTGCGTGTTCGCAAAATCGGCAAGACTTATACCCAGTGCCTGAAACGGCAGAGCGAACCTCTGGGCGCCATCATAGGGAGAACAGAATGGGAGGCTGAATTGCCGGATCAAATTCCACAAATTGATCTTCTTGAAAATAAGAAAATCCGGACCAAGATAAAACGATTGGCCGATGACAATCTACAAGCTGTTTTCCAATCCGTTGTTAGACGGCAGTCCCGTAAACTCAAATTTGAAGATGGTACGACAGTGTCGCTCGACATCGATGTCGGCGAAGTCACCGCAGGCGAAGCAGTCCAGCCAATTTGTGAATTCGAGCTTGAACTTTTAAGCGGTTCAGCCGCTCGCATATTTGAACTTGCGGCAACTATTAATCAGACAGTCCCATTTCGGATCAGCACTGTTAGCAAAGCAGCACGCGGCTATTCATTGTTATCGAAGGAAGAGCCACGCGCTCAAAAATGGCGGCAGTCTAAGCTGTTGAAGAACTTCACTGGAGAACAGGCCTTTGTCGACAATCTTCAACAGGCAATCAGCTATCTCCAAGCCAATGAAGAGTCGGTTCTGCTGGACGATGCCGAGGGCATCCATCAAATGCGGGTTGCCTTGCGGCGTTTGCGTGCAGGCTTGGAGATTTTTCAGTCCAATATTGCGCCAGAAAAATATGATTGGATTGTGAGCGAAGCAAAATGGCTTAGGGATGAGCTATCGGCAGCGCGCAGCTGGGATGTTTTCATCGATGAATTTGTAGCGCCAGTCGCCAAAATTTCCAGTCCGGCCATCGGATTTGAACTGCTTTTGTCGGCTGCCGAGAATGAAAGAGTTCTTTATCGCAAACAAGCCCGCAGCGCAATCAATTCCGCGCGCTATACGGAGTTTATTCTAGGGCTTAGTACATGGCTTTATAGCGACATTTGGCGAGATAGCGCAGCAACTTCGAAGGCAATGGAACTGTCGGAGCCAGCCAGAAAATTCTGCGCAAAGCAACTGAAGAAGCAGAATAAAATTGTGCGCGAAAACTGTCAAAAGCTTGAGAAAATGTCTGAGGAAGAACGGCATAAGCTAAGATTAGCTGTGAAGAAACTGCGTTATACCATCGATTTTTGTGCTAATATTTATCCAGATAAGCAAGTTTTGAAATTTCAGAAAACGCTTAGTCCCATTCAAAGTCGGATGGGTTATTTGAATGATGTCCTTGTTGCGGAAATGCTTGTCGAGAAATTGCTGGGCGTGAAGCCCGATCCTGCCACTCCAGCATGGCATTATTCCGCTGGTATTGTCATCGGATGGCACCGACGCGAAGCCAAATTGACCGCAAAGAAACTTTTCAAGGATGTAAACCGGTTGCTGAGAACCAGAGTTTTCTGGGATAGAAAATGATTCCGATGCAGAATCGGAACGAGAGTACAGGCCGGTTCAGACTCTACCAAAAAGAAGACTGGCGATGACTGGCGTGATGGTCCTTGTCATCCTGGGCGTCTTCATTGCTCTGTTGTTTGACTATTCGAACGGAATGCAAGACGCTGCCAACATGTTGGCTACGGCAATTGCCTCGCATGCAATGACCCCAATACAGGCAATTATTCTAGTGTCCTCGTTCACTTTTCTTGGACCTATCATTGGAGGAACTGCGGTGGCCAATACGATCGGTAGTTTTGTTGATGTTTCCGATCTGGGGAATATTTTTTCACTGACTGTCATACTATCAGGTCTGGGCGGCGCGATCATCTGGAATTTTCTAACCTGGTGGTTTGGACTTCCCGTCTCCTCTTCCCAAGCTCTTGTGGGAGGTCTCGTAGGGGTGGTAATTGTCGCTGCGGGTCCAGGCCATGTCGTCTGGGGTTTTGAGCTAACTGACGGCTTTCATCTCAAGGGTGTCGCCAAGATAGTGGGAGCTTTGTTTCTTTCACCCATTCTGGGGTTTTTCCTGGGCGGCCTATTACACCGCATCATGGTCTTCGCCTTGCGGGCCGCTAAGCCATCTGCCAATAAATATCTTCGCGCCTTTCAATGGCTGACAACGGCGGCTCTGGCCTTTTCTCATGGAACAAATGATGCCCAGAAAGGCATGGGTGTGATTGCCATGATCCTGGTCCTGGGCGGCGTCAGCGGGCAGTTCTATGTGCCGTTTTGGGTTATTTTGGCGAGCGCAACAGCGATCACAATAGGCACGCTGACAGGCGGTTGGCGCATTGTGCGTACGCTGGGTTTCGGGATCTACAAAGTTCGGCCAATCCACGCGTTGGATGCACAATTGACGTCAGCTGGCGTGATTTTGGCGGCATCTGCTCTCGGAGCGCCTGTTTCCACCACCCAGGTGGTCAGCACTGCAATTATGGGCGTTGGCACATCAGAGCGGCCGAAGTCAGTTCACTGGGGCACTGCAAAGCATATCTTCGGGACATGGTTGATCACGATACCTGGCGCTGCGAGCGTTTCCATTGCCATTTACGGATTGATCCAATTGGCTGGAAAGTTTTTTTGATGGAAAACCATATATGGCAGGCTCCCAAATCTGGAAAAGTAGCATTTTGCGCGATTGGCCCAATGGGCTTCTGGCAAAGCTCGCGTCTAAGACAGCACATCTGTGTTTCTCAACGGGGCTTTTGGGAAATTAGTCAAAGATGATTAACGATGCCCCTCAAATTTCGCATTTGATGCTCTTTGGCCAAAGCCTGGCCCTTGGCTTTTTGGTCGGATTGGAGAGACAGCGCCATGAAAATTCCATCGCAGGGCTACGGACTTTCACATTAATCGCACTTGCTGGTTCGCTGGGCGGCTATATCTGGGCGCAAACTGATTCTCAGATTGGCGCCTGGACGCTTTTGATACTTGTCGCCGCCTGTCTGATGATCGCCCAAATAAAATCCCTGGCTAAAGAGCCTGATACCACGACGGTAGTCGCTGCGCTAATTACCTTTATATTGGGTTATATTTTATGGATTGGCCATCCGTTGTTGCCCGCCGCGATTGCCGTGACGATGACTGCATTGCTCTATTTTCGTAAAGAATTGCGAGAGGTACCGCAAAGGTTGACCAAACAGGAAATAATATCGTTTTTCCAATTCGCAGCGATCGCCGTTATCTTATTGCCAATATTACCAAACAACAATTACGGCCCTTACGAGGTATTTAACCCCTATCAAATCGGTTGGCTGGTGGTCCTCATCAGCGGGCTTAGCTTATTGGGTTATCTCGCACTTAAAATATTTGGGCATAAGTCGGGCGTCGCAATTGCCGGAGTTTTGGGAGGCATGGCTTCAACGACGGCAACAACCCTGGTTTATGCGAAATATAGTAAGGAACAGGCCGGGTTCTCCAACATAGCAGCAACCATAATATTATTGTCCCACCTAGTTCAGCTCGTACGCATTGGAATAATCGTGGGGATATTGGAATTTATGCTGATACCCCTCATGCTACCATGGCTGATAGGGGGCGGGGTGGCTGGCAGTCTGTTTGTTTTGTGGTCGTATCGCAGGATTGAAGATGCAAAGGAGCCTCTACCGTCAGTGTCAACCCGAAATCCAGCGGAAATAGTAAGCGCGACTATCTTTGCGCTTAGCTTTGCCGGGATATTGTTTCTTGTCGCCTGGATGAACGATGTCTTTGCAGAAGCCGGTGTTTTCCTGGTGTCCTTCCTATCGGGATTGACCGATATTGACGCCATAACAGTTTCAAATCTGAAACTCGTATCGGATGATATCCTTGATCCCAATATTGCCGTTTACGCAATCATATTGGCCTTCTTCGCCAACCTCATTTTTAAACTTGGGATAGTTTTTGTGTTTGCCGACAAGAAGCTACGACGCCCTATTTTAACCGGTTACTTGGTTTTAGTATTTGGCATCTCGGCAGGAGTTCTGATCAATGTTTATATCTGAACCGAATAGGGAGTGCCGTTGGCCATATCGGGTAAAGCTGGCCGAATGCCAGCTATATAGGCGACAAGGGGACGGCTTTTCGCCAACGAAGCAAAAGCCACGCGACGGGGCCACTCGGCTCAGTCAATCGAGCAACGATTGGACAGGCTATGCAATCTGCAACTGAAAGCACACAAACAAAACGGATTTCGCGCCTCTCGAAAATTATAAACTCCGTGTTTCCGCGAACGCCGGACTTCTATTCAATGCTTAATGATCAATGTGATGTCGTTGTGCAGGCAATGGAAATGCTGGCCGCCTATATGCAAACAGGCGAGCAGAAACGAGCCGATGATGTGCGGAGACTGGAGCACGAAGGGGATATTTTGAAAATAAGAAACATAGATACCCTTAACCGCTCTTTTTCAACGCCGTTTGATCGCGAGGACATTTATCGGGCGATCACCTCGATCGATGAGGGTTTAAATTATGCCAAGACGACCGTGCGGGAAATGGAGATTCTTGGGATCGAACCCGATGCCCAAATGCTCGAAATGGCGAAGCTTCTTCAATCCAGTGCGCAAAAGCTTCAAAGCGGTTTCGCCACTTTGAAAAAGGACCCTAGCTTGGCCGAACAAAGCGCTGCGGCCGTTCAAAAAGTGGAAAGACAGGTTGAAAAACTATATCGCAACGCGCTTTCTCAGTTGTTCGATGCAAAATACTATTCCGCCAAACCCCGGGCAGAACAATCCAGCAATCAAGATGAGTTTTTGCATCTATTGGATCCTTTGGAGGAGGCCGATTGCAGGGCAGTGGCTAGCGGTTTGGCCTATGTAATGGAAGTTTTGAAGCGGCGGGAAATCTATCGCCATTTGTCAAACGCATCCGACCATTTCGCCCATGCCGGCGATATTCTGCATAACATAACTGTAAAAACAGCGTGACCATTTCTGCGCAAATTGAGATGATTTTTGGAAAGGTGACAAGATGAGTAAAAAGGAAAAAAGGACCAAAGGGATGGGCAAAGAAAACTATAAGGCCTCTTTGCAACGCTTGCAGTTGGAACTGGTAAAATTGCAACGACACCTGATAAAGAATGATTTGCAGATCCTTATTATTTTTGAAGGACGAGATGCAGCAGGCAAGGACGGCGTGATCAAGCGGATAACCGAGCATTTGAGCCCGCGGGAAACGCGCGTTGTGGCCTTGGGCAAGCCTTCGGACAGAGAACTCCGTTCTTGGTATTTCGAAAGATATGTCGCCCACCTTCCAACCAGTCAGGAAATGGTTTTGATGAATCGAAGCTGGTACAACCGGGCCGGTGTCGAACGTGTTATGGGTTATTGCACCGAAAGTGAATATCAAAACTTTATGACGTCCGTAGTACCTTTCGAGCAGTTACTGATCGGTTCGGGAATGCAAGTCTACAAATATTATCTTGATATCTCAAAGGACGAACAAGAGAGGCGCTTGCTAGATCGCCGGGTAGATCCTTTAAAACAATGGAAAATCAGTCCAATAGATGAAGTCGCAATTGAACATTGGGACGATTATAGTGCGGCGCGAAATGCAATGTTTCGGCGCACTCACTCCGACCTGACGCCGTGGTTTGTGGTGAAAGCGGACGATAAAAAAACGGCCCGTTTAAACGTCATTAGTCACTTGATGTCCCTCGTTGATTGTCCAGACAAGGACAAACATGCTGAGCAACCTGACACCAATATAGTCTTTCCGTTTGAAGAGAAGCATCTCAAAAATAAACTAATAGCGCCGTGATAGCGGATAAAGGTCGAGACGACTTGAACCTCCGCCAAAAAAACGCCTCAAACATTGTATAAGTTGCGAACTTCAGAATGAACATATCCACTATTTTGCAAGTCATCACTGTGATGTTTCTGTGGGCCATCTGCTTTCCATTCATCACCTGGGGCATAGAGTCGGCGCCTCATCTGACATTTGCTACGCTTCGCGCAGTCCTGTCAGGCCTCGTGTTGATTGTGATTGCGTTAATGCTACGCCAACCATTCCCTACAAAGTGGCATGATTGGAAAAGCATAGCCGTGGTTGGTATAGGGGCAACCAGCTTTGGTTTTTTTGGAATGTTTCACGCGGCTGAATTCGTGTCGCCAGGTATCGCTACCGTAATTTCAAATGCACAGCCTTTGCTGGCCGCAATTCTCGCAGCTTTTGTCTTGAGGGAAAGGCTGTCTCGGTTGGGTATGCTCGGGATGCTGCTCGGCTTCGGCGGGATCATCTTCATAGCGCTACCTGGATATCTTTCGGGGGGAAATGCAAGCTATGGGATTGGCGTGGCGTATATCATCCTCGCGGCCTTGGGCATAACCTTTAGTAATGTCTGGATTAAAAAAATTTCCGGATCCGTCGATGCATTGATGGCAATGGGTCTTCAGCTCCTAATTGGGAGCATTCCGCTTGCGATAGCATCCTTCGTATTAGAAGAGCCGACAACTGTAGATTGGTCCGCCCAATTCATATTAATACTCGGAATTCTCAGTGTTTTTGGTACTTCGTTGGTCTACTGGATGTGGTTTTCCATCCTCAAAAAAACGCCACTAAACCAGGCCAATAGTTTCAGTTTTTTCATTCCGGTTTTCGGGTTGGCCTTGGGAACCTTTTTCTTCGGCGAACATATCGCCTTGTTTCAATGGATTGGTATCGCTCTAACTATATCTGGAGTTTTGATGACCTTTTTGCTGGGATCAAACCAGAAACTATCAGTAACATGACAGACACAACTGGCCACTCATCCAAGGTGCTGGGTTGGAGCGCTGCCTTTCAGAACAATTTTTTCCGTCTGAAATCCGGTTATTGGCGGCTGGTACTATGAAAAATACCAAAACAATAACAGGGAGCGTTCAATCTCTCACATTTTCTCGGCGTGCAACTCTACTGGGCGGTGCGTCATTAGGGGTCGGACTGGTTCTCATAGGCCGAATGGGCTATATTTCCGTTGTTGAAAATAGTCGCTACAAATTATTGTCCGAGAGTAACCGGGTAAATTTCACCTTTGTACCGCCGCGCAGAGGTTGGTTCTTAGACCGCAACGAAAAGCCGATCGCAAACAACAAAGCCGATTTTCGTGTCGATTTAAATCCCGGTCGCGTGAAGGAAAAAGAAACGACGATCGCAACGCTTGGCAAATTGTTGAGGCTGGATACCGAAGAGGTTAGGCGGATAAACACTGAATTGGCCGCAATAAATAATTTTCAGCCAATCCATATTGCCTCAGGTCTTGATTTGAACAGCTTCGCAGCAGTGACTGTCCGCTTGCCCGATTTACCGGGGGTGTCAGCGAGTAGCGGCTTTTCAAGAAATTATCCGCCTGGAGCAGCTGTCGGGCATCTTGTCGGTTATGTTGGGACGCCATCAGCTGAAGAATATGAACAAAACCCATCACCTATTCTGGTCACACCGGGGTACAAAATTGGCAAGGACGGGCTGGAAAAAAAATTTGAGGCAAGGTTGCAGGGCAAACCAGGCGCCAAACGGGTCGAGGTTACGGCGAGAGGAAGGATTGTACGGGAACTTGCGTCGCGTCCTGATATCCCAGGCAAATCCATTCAACTGACCTTAGATATTGATGTCCAGCGCTATGCTGCAAGAAGATTGGGTGAGGAATCCGGTTCCGTCGTTGTTCTGGATAGTCAAACAGGGGAGATTTTAACGATCACGTCTATGCCCTCGTTCGATCCCAATAGCTTCTCGGACGGTATTAGTCATAATGAATGGCAGATGTTGTCCGGCGATGATCATGTGCCCCTTCGGGACAAGGCACTGCGCGGCCTTTATCCGCCTGGATCAACAATCAAGCCCATGGTTGCATTGGCGCTATTGAAGGAAGGTGTGAGACCAGAACAAACGATTTTCTGCACCGGGCGCTTAAAAGTCGGCAATAGCTTCTTCCATTGCTGGAAACGCGGCGGGCATGGGACAGTCAACATGGCCAAGGCCATATATCAAAGCTGCGATGTTTATTTCTATACAATGGCGCTGAGGGTCGGAATCAAGCCCATCGCGGCGATGGCAAGAACTCTAGGTCTGGGCAAAAAATATGATCTGCCGGTTTCATCGCAAAGCTATGGCACGGTCCCTGATGCGCAATGGAAGGAGCGCAAATATAATCGAAAATGGCAAGCCTATGATACGGTCAATACCACGATCGGTCAGGGATATATGCTTGCCAATCCGCTGCAACTGGCCATCATGGCCGCCCGAATTTCTTCGGGACGGAATATCGTTCCTACATTGTTGCTCAACAAGACCGCACAGCTACCTAAAATTCTCGATATTTCGCCAGAACATCTTGTTTTTGTCCGGAGCGCGATGGGAGATGTGGTAAGCGAAATAGGCACAGCACGCCGCGCCGCGCTGCCGATCCCGGATGTAAAAATGGGCGGTAAAACAGGGACCGCACAAGTAAGGCGTATAACGATGGCAGAAAGGGCAGGGGGCGTTCGGTCCAATGCTAGCCTGCCTTGGAAGTTCCGCGATCACGGGCTTTTTGTCGCTTTCGCGCCCGTCGAAAATCCCCGATATGCAATATCTGTCGTGGTGGAACATGGCGGCGGTTCGGGCTCTGCCTATCCTATTGCGCGCGATGTCATGACGTTCCTGTACAATCCGGAAATAGCGATGGAAGCCTTGCTCAAACTGGAACCCGATTGGGGCGGTGATATTGAAGAACGGATGGCTAAAAGACTAGCAGAATATAAAGCCCATAAATCCGTCACAGCAACGGACTGACCAATCGCGCGATATTTTCTAACAGCTTGTATGGCCGCGACCGTTTACTCCAGTTTTCTGCGGTTAAGAGAACGCTTGCATTAATATTTTTGTTTTGTTCTGCATCCAGCATCAGCCCTATCTTTTCATCATATATGATCAGGCTTGCCTCAGCATTTAACTGAAATGATCGAATATCGATATTGGTGGAGCCTATTACACTAATAAGGTCGTCAATCATGATGTGCTTTGCATGAAGCAAACCATCTCCAAATAGATAAATGCTAAGGCCTGCACGTAGCATCTGGTCATAATATGAGCGCTGAGCAAGGCCCACCAATACGCTATCCGAGGCCTTTGAAAGAATAATATCTACTTTAACACCACGCAAAACTGCTGTTTCTAGCGCCTCTACCAAGGCAACGTCTGGAATGAAATATGGAGTAGTGATAACGATGCGCCGCCGGGCATTGTGGATCAGCGCCACTATAAGCCGTCCTGCGCCGGCAACGGGATAATCGGGTCCGCTGGGCAGCAACTGAGCCATCATAGATCCTTCGCCATGACGATGCGGAAAGAATGCCGCGTCGTCCAGAACCTGCCCGGTTTCAAGATACCAATCTGCTGCAAACACAGCTTGCATTTCAAGCACTACGGGGCCTGCGACGTGCACGACAAGCTCGCGGTTGAACAAGCCGGGTGCATATTCTGCATCAATGATATTTTGTGAACCAATATAACCCATAGACGCATCAATAATCGCAATTTTTCGGTGGTTACGCAGATCGGCGCGGGCAGAACGCCGCCGGAAAAAACTCACCGGAAGCGCCCGAGCAACCTGAACTCCGCCGCCTGTCAAGCGATCAATGACAGCGTGTGACCAACGGCGCGACCCCAGGGCATCCATCAACACCTTGCAATCGACGCCGCGTTCGGCCGCTTTTAGCAAGGCATCGATCACTTTTGAACCAGTGCGATCATCGGCAAAAATATACGTCAGAATGTGAACGTGATGCTTGGCATGATCGATGGCGGAAATGAGTCGGTCAATTACGCCATAATAATCCGAGAGAAGATCAATTTTATTGCCGCCCAAAATGGGAAACTGACCCAGATTCTGCACGAGTTTAGCAGCCGGAGCGTAGTTCTCAGACAATATCGGATGCGAGCAAAACTCAGAATGACTGATTTCATCCGTCGCGCGAGTGAGCATTTCCCGGGCATTTACAAACCGCTTCTGTCGCCACCTCGGGTAAGTAGGCCGGCCAATCAATAAATAAATAACAAGCGCTGGAATGGGTATGAAAAAAGCCACCAACAACCATCCGCGCGCCGCGCCAGGAGATCTCCTTAGCGGCACCACGACCAACATCGCTATTCGAATGATCCATTCCACCGTGACGTAAGCAAACGACAAAATATCAGCGATATTCAGGTTCATTTCAGGTACGACGATTTGGTTGCATAGATCACCTTCGGTTTGAATATTTACTGATCAGGTGCATTTAGACTTCCATATATCTGGCTGGTGCGATTCCTGTCGCAATAATATCATATAACTCAACAAGAACATCAACTTAACTATTGTTTAAATTATCTTTTCATCGCCGAATTGATTTTCGCCAAACACCATTCCGGATTTCGTAAAAGAAGGTGATGATCCCCATCTTGTAAAATCTGTAATCGCCACCGCGAATGGCGGGAGGATAGCTTCAAAATGCCGGACAAGGGAGCGGTTTTATCTGCACTCCCATGGAGGCAAAAAACGTCGCAATCAGGATCGAGATTATCCGCATCTGCAAAAAGATCGTGGCCATATACACCGTCCCACAATGATGAGGTGTAAGAACGCCAGGTGTGTCGGCTCAAGTCCTGCACGACTTCGAGCGGCATATCGCGTAGCACGTAAGGGAGAATCCATCGCAGAACCCAACGTGTCAAAATACAAGCGATTGCTGCAAACGCAATATTGGTCGTTACATATCGTTCTGCAGAATGACTTTCGCTAAAATATTTGATAGCACCTTCTTTATCGCCAAAATATGGAAGACTAATTAGGATCAGGCGTTTTACCAAATGCGGGTAGCGAGCACAAAATGCTGTCGCGACAAATGCCCCAAATGAATGCCCGACCAGGGTCATTGGTTCTTGATCCTGGAGAAGCTGGTAAAGTTCGTCTACGTGGCGCTCCACCGTATATTTCGTCCAGGGTTTTGGTGATTTACCATAGCCTAGCAGGTCGACGAATAAGAGCCGGTTGTGATCGGCCAATGGTACTACGCGGGATTTCCAATAACGCGTCGAGCCCGCAATCCCATGTAAAAAAACCATGGTTTCGCCTTCGTCTCCAAGTTTTTCACTAAAGAGCACAATAGCCTGAACCGGTTCTGTTGAGCAGATATTCCAGCCCCATAGGTATCCATATTCGAGGGATCTCATCGGCGATTTTAGTTTTCATCAGATGTGCCTTTCAACATCGCCAAGTGAGATATTACAAATATTCGGTCAGGCCCTTAGTTTCGGCGGTCCTTAATGAGACAAAAGCAGAGGAAACGCGCTGTTGCCCAGCATGTGCCGGGTAACGCCGCCGAATATCATTTCGCGTGTTCGCGAATGGCCATAGGCACCCATGACAATGCAAGCCGCGTTGATGTCGTGAGCGGTAGCTTCTAAAGTTTCTTCGACCGAGGTGCCGACAGCAAGATTTTTTATTTCAAATTGGATGCCGTGCCGCGACAAAACTATGCCTGCATCTTCTGCCGGAAAAGCTGAGGCAGCATCCCCATTATCAATTGTAACCAGGTGGACGCTAGAGGCGCTGGAAATCAACGGCAAGCTATTTCGAAGTGCATTGGCGGCCTCTGCAGAACCGTTCCAGGCAATGACCATTGGCCCAGATGGATCTAGAGGCGCGCCATTAATCGGAATAGCGAGTACAGGAATGGGAACATGAAACGATAGATCGGCAGCGATATGAAGCGGCGGAGCATCATCTTCTGATCCGCTGCCAACGATGATCATATCAGCCAGTCTTGCAGCCAAGATTATTTCGCGAACGGGATCACCTGTGCGCACATGCCAGTCCCAAGGGACTCCTTCTTTAGAAAGCGTTGCTTCCGCCTCGGTGCGAAGATCCTTGGCTGCTCCTTCAGCGTCACGCAACATCAAACCATAGTTCATACCCGACGCTTCGCCCGACCATAACACATATGGTATTGGCAATATTTGATAACAGCTCAAATGGGCTTTCTGATCACGGGCCAAGGACAGTGCTGATTCCAAGCGACCCTCCATACCTGAATCACCAACAATGGGCAGGAGAATGGTTTTCATGGGTGATCCTTTCGAAAAAGCACGGATGTGCGGCAGCGCTAAGGATAATGACGGCGCCTCACGCAATATGTTACAGTTTAACTTGCCAGTTTCCCGATTCAAGGATCGGGTCAGGGAATGGACCACATCATTGGAAACAGAGAATTTTGCCCTCGCATCGGGCCAACAGCCTCTCGGGCCGTGAGATTGAACATGTCGGCAAAACTGTAACGAAATGGCTAGGCCCGCGTCTGTACTAGGTGTTGCGGGAATTCTTTTTGTTGGCGTCTGCCTTTTAGGCCGGAGGCTTTCTGGTCATCTGGAGATAGGCTGGCACTATTTTGTGGTGGAGCACTCGGCATCCTTCAAAACGAATGATCGAACTGAATATTAGAACGGAGAATATACATGGGTACGTTTGGATGGGGAGTGGCCGTGATTATGGTCATTGTGGTCTCTTGGATGTTCTACAAATATTTGGCTCCAAAGGGTTGGCGCGAATGGGCAGGGGCAGGGTTAGTACAAGCATTCATTATCGCGCTATATGCTGAAATGTACGGGTTTCCGCTGACGGTTTACCTCGCCATCCGCTTTTTTGGCTTGGACAGAGAATATGTAAGTTTCAGCCTTTGGTCGACGTTGCTCAACTTCAGCGAAACTGGAATGTTTGTGGCGATGATCTTGGGCTATATCGTCGCATTTTTTGGAATAGGGCTTTTCATCAAGGGCTGGCGAGAAGTTTATCGTGCCCGTCAAGAAGATCGGCTGGTTACGTCCGGCCTGTACAAGTTTGTCAGACACCCGCAATATACCGGCCTTTTCATTGCCTTGTTCGGTGAAGGGGTCATTCATTGGCCTACCATATTCTCGGTCAGCCTTCTTCCGGTAATAATGGTTGCTTATTATTTCCTCGCACGCAAGGAAGAGCGCGACATGTTGCGCAAGTTTGGTAATGACTATCGCGCTTATCGAGCCAAGGTCCCGATGTTCTTCCCACGCTGGGGACAGTGGAAAGAAATGAAAAAAAGTTCACAAAGCTCCTAAAAAAAATAGGTAGATGGTGGTGGAGAATATTGGCATTGGACGGAGTTTGCTATCCTTCAAAATGCTAAATATATCCGGATGATCTCGTGATACTAAACGTTGTAATCATCGCAGTCATAATCCTAGCTGGTGCATTACAGTTTTCCCCGAGATTTTCGCGATCAACTTTGTGGCGGGCAACCATTACTCCACTGGCGTCAATCATCGGTAGTGGATTTCTTGTTCTCGCACCCATCCTAGTCTATGCTTATGGCAGCAAAGCACCACTTGTCATGGGCGCGTTGGTCCTTGGTGCCTATTTATTTGGGAGCGCGATCCGCTTCAATATATCGATCCGTAGCGCCCCCGTTTCTGTGCATGATTATATTGCAGAGAAACTGGAAATAGGCGCTTCCTGGGCGCTGGCGCTGGCCTTCATGATTTCTGTTACCTATTATCTCAACCTTTTTGGCGCGTTTGGGTTAAGTCTAACGGCTTTCAATAGCTCTCAAAGTGCCAAACTTCTTTCCTCCGTCATTTTTCTGATCATTTTGGCCGTTGGCTATATGCGCGGGTTTTCTGCGCTTGAGAAAATGGAATATACTGCCGTTACATTCAAACTTGCCATCATCGCCGGATTGTTGGTGGGACTTGGCTATTACTGTTACGCCAAGGCAGTCAGTTCAACACTGGTCGTTCATCCGCCGCAATTGACTGGCTGGGCAGCCATAACGCTGGCCTTTGGCTTGATTATTACCGTCCAGGGGTTTGAGACTTCAAGATATCTGGGCGATGAATACAGCGCCGCTGATCGGATCAAATCGATGCGGCTATCGCAGCTCGTGGCCGCCGCAATTTACATGATCTATATCACGCTATTCGCCTTGTCGTTTGAACATGAAGAATTCCAGCTAACCGAAACAGCAATCATCGATGTGATGGGAATGGTTGCCCCAGTATTACCCTGGATTCTTGTTGTCGGCGCGCTGGCAGCCCAATTCAGCGCAGCTATCGCCGACACCAGTGGTTCTGGTGGTTTGATTGCAGAATTGACAAGAGAGAGGATTAGCACGCGCAATGCCTATGTATTACTGGTAATTATCGGGCTCACATTAACCTGGAGCGCGGATGTCTTTCAGATCATCAGCTATGCGTCTCGCGCATTTGCGCTTTATTACACGCTACAAGCAGCGATCGCCGCGCGCATTGCATTTCTTCTGCCGGATCAGCGCTGGCGCAGTCTTCTCTTCGCCGTCCTAGTGATTTTTGGCCTTCTGATTGTTGGATTTGGCGATGCAGTTGAAGTTTGACACGCCAAATGGAATCTGAATGCCTATACCAATCTGGATTGTGTACTTCGGGCATAAGTCAGTGGCATGACCTTTTGGACATCACAAAACCAATTTTCCGACAGAATATTAACTGGCGATTTTTCGCCGCCTTTTCTTAAACGGCCACCGCTTGACTAGCAAGGTAATGCCAGAAACAGCCATGATAAAACCCCCTAGCGCAAAGGCAATGAGCCACCAACTATTGAAATTCTCGTGGTTTTTCCAGTCCATAATATGGAGTGACCAGAAGAAATCATAAAACCGCCAGGTAGAACTGCGGACAGCAGACACTTCACCTGTGGCCATGGGAATGAAGATACGCACATCGTCATCGGTACTGACCCGCCATGCGGGCAAAGCTCCGCGATATTCTACAGAACCTTGCGTAATCTTGGCGACCGAAGTAAAATCAGGTTCGCCGTCGATCCATGCCTGTTCCGCAATGTTGAGGGCTTCCTTCTTCTCAATCGGTCCGCGTGGTTCACCTGTGAGACCATCAACAAGATATGTTCTTTCTTCCGTGTCAGTCACTTCGGCAACCGGTCGGTCCATCAGCATGCGGTAACGTAACGAGCGAATGGGCCCATTAATTTTCGCCGCTATAGCTCTGGGAGAAACTAGCCCGCTGATGTTTCCAACAGGTTCCAGCTCGCGCGAAACCAGATGTTCGCTCCGCACGGTTTCGATAGGTAAAATACTCATGATCGAACCACTAACGAACCAGAGCAGCAATTGCGCGCCGATGATCAGCGCGAGCCATTTATGCAGCTTACTCGCCTTGATGTGAATTTTTGTCGACATCTATTCCCTCGATAAATCGCAGACTATTAATTGATGTCGTGCCTCATTGAATCTTTTTGGGAGTGCGTGAAGAAGAATGATATCGCAGAATTTTCCAGCTATCCCGCTCCCGAACCAATACTGATGTAGCAACGCCGGTGCGTTCGATTTTACGATCATCCCTCAAGACTATCACATAGTCGTAGGTCTCTATTGCCAAGGCAGTATTACCAAGCTCCGTCATAGAGATCGTCGGCTGCGTGAAGGTGAAGCTCTTTATATGAGCTAATTCGGGACCGAGATGATGTTCCATATATTGGACAAAGCTTCCTTCTGCCTTACCATTTTCAAATATTTGAGATTCTTCTGAAAATAGCGACTTCATTTTGGAAGCATCAAGTTCTTGAATGGCCTCCCGGTAAGCAGTTAATATGTCCTTTGGAGATAAATCTCCAAAATATTGCGGGTCTTCTTCTTTGGCGAGTGTCGCATTGTCAATTTGAGTGTCGCTGGATTGCGTTGTGAATGCACTGGCTGGTGCAAGAGCGAGTAAGAGTGCATTGAAAATTATCATGATTCTTTTCCACTGGTGATTGTTTCTGGTCTTGTAAAGAAACGCAGAACCCTTTCGGTAGGTAATCCAGGTTTTATTAGATCTGGCGCTGATCTAACATCTACTCTTTCCCCTCCTTATTTGACGGCCCATTCCCTCCTCCACGAACAAACAGAAAGATGGTTATGCAAGCTAACAGCAAGACGCCAAGGAGCAGATATACACCAGGAATATGAGCCTGATGTTGGTGGGTCATCAAATAGCCACCCATAGCTACAGCACCCAGAAAAACGATAATATAGGCAAGCGCTAACGCGATACGACGGGAAGCCGACTTGTTATTTTTCATCAAACTTTCCTTTGGACGCAACCACCAGCAATCCTGCTAAAACCAGAAACGGATCCCGACGACATAATTGGTGACAGACGGGTCTTCGCCCGCAGCGATTGCAAAGTCGCGGCTTCCACCGAGCTTCCATTCCTGTTCGATGCCGATATAGGGCGCAAATTCGCGGGCAAATTCATAGCGCAGCCGTAACCCCACTTCCATTTTGTCTATGCCGGCACCGACGCCGAGTTCTGGGATGTCCTGGGCCGCGAGATTGATTTCGGCGCGCGGTTGCAGAATCAACCGCTGGGTGATTTTCTGATCCAGTTCGCCCTCAATTCTTGCGGTTACATCCCCCTTATTGGAAAGAAACAGCGCACCATCCACCTCGAAAAGATAGGGTGCCAGCCCTTGAATTCCAATCACCGCGTGGGTGCGTTCGGCGCCTGTCAGATCTTGTCTGATACCAGCCTGAAAATCAAAAAATGGGGCAATGGCTTTGCTGTAAAGAGCTTGAACTTCTGCGCTTTCGATTGCTTCTCCAAAGCTGCCTTCGCCTTCACTTTTGAACCAGAACTTT
>TARA_R110000868_G_scaffold11399_7_pt1 | contig 17050 bp, 16 predicted proteins | sample TARA_R110000868 | Tara Oceans TARA_R110000868 (sample SAMEA4397489) | marine metagenome | biome: Polar Biome; feature: [SRF] surface water layer (ENVO:00010504); material: water (ENVO:00002006), including particulate matter (ENVO:01000060) such as... | depth 5 m | reverse complement strand
AAAAGGAAAAGGAAGATTGAATGGTTTTAACTTCACCTATTATCTTCTGGTCCACTAATTCCTTGGCCTTTATCCATTGGGGATGATGTCTGTACATAAAGGCTTCCATAACCTTTAGGTGCGGATAGTTTTGGGAGGCCATCAACAACTTTTTAGCTTCCTTACTGGATAGTCCCACTGGTTTTTCAACCAATACATGCTTGTCCGCTTCCAGCGCTTTTAAGGCCCACGCTACGTGAAGATGATTGGGAAGTGGAATGTAGACAGCATCTATCTCCTTATCGGCCAATAATTCCTCGTAGGAACCGTAAAATTTTGGAATCTTAAATCGCTCGGATATATCTTGCGCCTTATCCAAATTTCTTGAGCCAATTGCATGGACACCCCCATGAAGGCAGTTGAGCATTGCCGGAATTACTTGCTCCGTTGCAATATGGGCAGTGCCCAAAATACCCCATTTTAGTTTTTTGTCCATTCTTGTCATTATATGACCTTCGATTCTTCGAACTGGTCTAAAAATTCTTTCACCTTCTGGCGTTCCCTATTTTCAAATTTTCGTAATGGTAGTGCCATATGGTCCTCACAAATGTCCATTACAGATAGGGCACATTTAATACCCTTTGTAATTCTGGAGGCATTTTTGCCTACACAATAAATTGTACGGTTTACAAAGGCAACTTTATTACGGAGTATTTTTATATCCTCTAGATTATTTGCCACCGAGGCGTTGTATAGATCAACAAATAATTCTGGTAAGAAATTTGCTCCACCCGCAACGGCCCCATGACCACCATGTAGTATGGTCTCTGGTAAAAACATTTCCGTCCCCACAATTATGGAAAAATCCGGAGTTTCCTTAAACGCTTCTATAAGTGAATAGAAATAAGACATATCCCCAGAACTGTCTTTTATCCCAATGGCACCTAGTTCCTTGGCCTTTTTTACGGTGTCCAAAGAAAGGTGTAGTTTGGTACAACTCGGCATATTGTACATCATAACTGGTAAGGACAATTGCGGAATTAATCGCTCCAAATAGTCGATCATTTCTTCTTGGGAAATGGGCAGATAATATGGAGGTGCTACCACAACAGCATCGGCACCAGCCTCTTTGGAGTGGGCTGTAATTTCTAAGGAGCCATTAAAAGAGGTGTCTGTTATTCCCACTAAGACGGGAACCCTACCGCGGATATATTCACAAGCCTTGCTAATAAGTTCTTTTCGCAATTCATAACTAAGGCTAGGGGCTTCACCATTGGTGCCTAGGAGAAAAATACCATGTACACCTCCAGTAATTAGGTGCTCTATGAGTTTTTTCAATCCTTTGTCATCCAAACTACCGTCTGCGTTAAGTGGGGTAACCATTGGAGGAATAATCCCTTTTAATTCTAATGCCATATGTTTTCTTTAGTTCAGAACAAAGTAAATTTAAAAGGCAGGGGTGTACCACAACTATATTATTTAAAACAGATAATATATTGACTATTGTGTCTTTTATCCCACAGTTTTGTAAGAACTTTAGACAGGATTGCCAAAGGAGCTTTGTGCAATGTCAGGAATTATTGGCCCTCTGCGTTTTTAGAATATTTTCCAGCTGAAGTATTCTGTCTATGTGTCTGTCTGCCAATTTTTTATGCATGGTATCAAAGGGCAGAATAGGTTTACGCACATTGGGGGTGTTATAAATTCCTTGACGGTACAATAACCGTTTAAAAAAATGGATGGAGATATCCAGATGTTGGTTGGAAAATGCCAATACGGGAATTATTTTCTCAAACAAGGCTTCTGCCTCATTAATCCTTCCTTCTTCAAACAGACGATATATTGCCGTGTAAATAAAATGCATTCCTGTTGGCATAAAAGCGTGTACTCCTCTTTGAAGTCCTTCCAGCATTTGGGTAACGGCCCAGCCTCCACTTAGGTTCAATTTGCCGTGGGTAAGATCCAAAATACGTGAATATTTTGGGCCTGCCGGGACGGTTTCGATTTTTAAACATTTGAATGCAGCCACTTCTTCGAACAAATCGCATATAAGTTCATCCGATAGACCGTACCCTGTAGCATCCCAATCTTGCAACATGATCATTTCTGGATCAAGGGCGGCCAGTTCCATAAAATGACTACGAAATTGACATTCGTCCACATAGGGAATTTGAAACAATACGTTTTTACAGCCTAAATCCATATAGGCTTTTAGGAGTTCTTTACTTTTTAATAAATTCTGTTCCCCTGCGCCACCTATAACGGGAATTTTATCGCCTACGGTTTCCAAGACCAAATTTAGCATTGTAAGTCGCTCTGTTAGGGATAATTTATAAACTTCCGCAGCCATAGCGGGGACTAAAATTCCTGCAACCCCTGCCTCTAACGCCTGCAATACATTATTTTTTAATGCCACAGGGTCTATGGTGTCCGCTGCAGTAAATGGAGTGTTAAGCACGGTAACAATTCCTTTTAGGGGATAAAGGTCCTTTTTGGTCAACATACTTATTCTTGTTTAATAAGCCAAACATCAGTTACCCTGGATTGCTTTCTCCAGTTGAGGTGTTCCTCATCGGGTTTATCAAATGTGATATTTAGTTTGCCGTCCTTGATCAGATCTTTGGACAAGGGGAATTCTTTAAATTCCTCAAAGTCTTTTTCATATTTGCTAGGTTTTAACCTTTCTCCGTTTGCCCTTAAAAGTGCTTCGCCATAACCTGAAACACGAATTAGATAATTGGAATTTGCATCAAGGCCAGTATACTCCAATGTGGGTGTAAATTGGAATAATTGCGTAGATAGGCGTTTTCGGCTTAAACCATTGTTTTCCCAAAGAAAGTCTATGGCATCATCGGTTTTGGAGGTTACATGTTTGGCATCCGCACTGGAAATATTGTCATAAAAACTACCCTCTCCTGGCGTTTCGTAGGTTCTAATAAACTCCAATCGCGCTAACTTTTCAGCCTCTGATCTAAAACCTCCAATTTTTTTGAATTCGTCCTCCAACCACCATCTGTTGTTAAGTGGGTAATCTATAAAATCCAATATTGCACCCCTTTCTGCACTACGTGCCTGGTACTTTTCTACGCTGGTCTGCGCTCCTATGGATTTAAATAGTTTTTCGCCATAAACAAATACCCGTTCTTTCAAATCCTGTGAAACCAATTCGGTATCTACCTTATTAATATGTTGCAGTGCATCGGTCATCGCCTTGTCCGCACCAATGGTATTGGCTTTGGCCAATATTTCATAAGCTTCTTTCTCCAAACCTTTTTCGTAGGCAAGGCGGTCTTGGATATAAGCATCATAATAGGCGCGCATTATTAATTGTTGCCATCTCCAATTATCTTCCAGATCAGGATTGTTAGCCTCCAAATTTTGCCATAACGCCAAGGTTTCTTTGATTGTTTTGTTTTCCAAAATGGGTCCATCCCAATTCTTTTCCAAATCAAATATGCCTTTGGCCGCTTCTTCTGCCACCTCTGGACCAAAGAAAAATTGGGTGTATTCTTGGATTATGGTTTTGGGATCTTTCTTGGAATCCCAACCCAATTGGCTCCATAGGACCTTATTTATATCATCATGGGAACCATCGGAATATGTAATGAAGCCATCGGTGTATTTAGTGTCCCTTTTAAAAAGTTGGGTATACATGAGTGGCTGCGGGTTAGAGGGTTCCCTGCCCAAGGTCAAAGCATATGCCTGATCCCAATTGTCCACGGGATAATGACATCTTACGGTATGGGTTATATCCGGATAAAAGCGATGCATGTATTTTTTTGGCAACCTTTCGCGCTCCAGATCAATTGGAGGGCTACTGGGTCCGTAAACAATTCCTTTAAGCCAATCTGGACTCTCTTTGTCTAGGTAGTCAAAAAAATAGTCTACTTTTTCCTTGTTAAATCCTTGTAAGGAAACCCAAATGCTGGCGTTGGGATGGTATTTGTGCAATATCTCAGACAGGTCATTTAAATAGGGAATTAGTTGTGCGGGATGATTTTCACCCGGGTCGCCACCTGGAACAAATACACCATCCAATCTAGGACATTTTGCATAAAAGGCCTCCTGCTCCACAAGTCCTTCCTGATGGGCATTTTTTATGGTCAGGTCATGTGGTGCCGGTGTCCATACCCAATACTCGGCATCGTATTTTTCACATATTTTGCTCAATTCCACTTCCATGACTTGAGGGTCAACTTTAAAGTGGGGACTTGAATTGGCTTCCTGAAAGGGAATGTTTTCAAAACTATTGGCCCCAAAAAGTACCTGCTCCCTAAAATGTTGATCAAACTGTTCCACGGTCCAGGCATCCCAGGAGTTGGCGGTATTCCTATACCCAAACTGATGTCCGCGAAGGGCGTATTCCGGAGCTTCGGAAAAATCTATGTTTGGGCTAAGGGCTATTTGGTTCTTACTCATCTTGGCGGTCCTCAATAGTTTTCCAATCCCATATAGAATTCCTCTTTCATCTGCCCCGATTACCCATAAGGTGTTCTTATTGCCTTTGGTCTCATGGAAAATACGATAGCCTTCTTTCTTAAGTTCTTGCCGATCGTTCCCATCCCCGGTAGGGACCTTTTCCCCAAAGAGTTCTTTTTCATTGGCCAAGGTAAGGGCAATGGTGGTCTTGGAATCCCAATTATTTTGTAATCCTAGTTGTAGATCGGTGCGTTTGGCAATTTCTTCCACAAGAATGTTTCCAGCTGTTTCCTGAACGGGTGATTTGATATGGGGCGATATCAAAATGCTAGCTTGGGATAGATCTAAGGTTTTTTGTACTTCCTCATTACAGGACAGCATAGTTCCGGTAAGAATAAATACCAGCCAAATTTTTAGATTTGTTTTCATCTTGTGTAAATAATTTACGTAATATCATTTTAGTCTATGGAAAATTTTCTAATCAATGTCTTTAACACACCGTATGCCAACGGGGTAGACGTGTATTTTTTCAGGTAATACATAATATCGCTGTGAGGTACGGATAAAGGAGTGATTATTAAAATTTGATCCCCCGCGCATTACCTTATAGGTTTCGCCGTATTGTTCCATGGGTACTTTATTGCCGGGGTAAGGTTTATACCAATCTGCTGTCCACTCCCAGACACTGCCCGCCATATCATAGCAGCCATAGGGACTTGCAGGTTTCGCTATAGAAGTACCTCTGGTTTCTTTTTGGTCCCAAACTACATAGGTATTGTCATAGGTATTTCCCCATGGAAATACCCGGCCATCAATTCCCCTGGCCGCTTTTTCCCATTCTTTTTCTGTGGGCAATCTTTTTCCGGCCCATTTGGCGTAGGCGTTAGCTTTTGACCAAGTAACAATTACGGCGTTGTTCTTTTTTTCCGGAGGGAACTTAAAACTGGGATCGAATTTGGCAAATTCTGCATTGCTTATTTCGTATTTATCTATAAAGAATGCTTTTGTGCTTGCAATTTGTTGAGGTCTCTCATCCGGGTCACCGTAAGTGCTACCCATGATGAATTCGCCAGCAGGAACATAAACCATTCCTTCGGGGGGCGTTGGTACTTGTTGACCAACCATATTGAGCACGCTCATGCTCAAGATTAGAAGTGATAAAGCGGTTTTCATAGGCTTCATTTTATTGTTGTTTACCATTTTTCATCAATTATACCATAAAACCTCCCAAACCAATAATTACGGATCATGGCAGCTGCGGTGCGTTCTTCCTCTGAGCGCACCATTTTAAAACTTCCATCTTTTTGAGGGATTTTAAATTCCTTGGTATTTCGTTCAAATCCCCACATGTCCTTTATACCTTGCTTTTTCTCTTCGGTAAAAATGTCTTCCCCAGTTAGTACCTTATAGACCATTAAAAACCAAATATTACTTTCCCAAGTAAATTCTATATCCTTCCAATCGTACCAATGCCGGTTTAAGTTCATGCGGTATTTGTTTAATAAGCTCGGGTCTGTCTCTAGGCGCATTATCATATAAAGGGAGCGTGCTGCATGGTAGTCATCACCCACATTGCGCCATTCCTTGGGAAATAGGATTTTGGAATTAATTTGGTGATCGTCATAATGATAACGGTCTATAAGCATTTGGTAAGCGGCATTGTAGCGTTCCTTTCCTGTAATATGGTGGGTAACCTTAAGGGCAGCCAGCATTTCCAATGAATTAAGTTCTTGATGAGGAAGGTCAGGACAAAAATTGCCCCATAAGGTCATTTTTCCATCGAGGTCCGTAAGTTTAAAATTACTGTCCACTACCCGACCAATAAATCTGTCCAGGAGGGAAGCTGCTTTTTCTTTATATTCTGCATCTGCACATAATTCCCAGAAAGTTCCGACCCCGTAGAAAATGGAAGTAAATTTATCGGCACTTAAATCGCCCAGCCATCTGTAACCAGGCATCGATGTAGATTGATGCCATTCGTGGTACCACATAACCTCTTCGTGCCACAGCGGTTCGTTGGTCTTGTTAAAACTGCGGGCAACAAGTCCTTCAACTCCTGTTACTTTTTCCAATTTTAAAATGGCTTCGAATATTTCATTGGCTATTTTCCTATCCTTCGGGTCTTTAGTAATTGCGTACTTATGTGAATAGGCGGCCAACATTTCAGAAGTGGGGTCAAGACAATCGGCCTGTGATCCCACTATAGGTTGTTCCAAGCCGGCTGGTGGAAAAATTACATGCTGCATAATGGCACCTTCGTTCCAATGGTTGCCGAGCATTAATTTATCAAACATTTCCACCTTTTTATATAAAGGGTCGGTTTTTTGGGGAAACTTATTCACTTTTTGGGCAAAAATGTTAGGGATTGCAAAAATGGTGCAAACCGTAACCAAGGTTAATAAACGATATTTATGCATGGCCATTTCCTGTTTGTTAGCAATTAAAAAAAGGGTTCATTATGTTTTCTAGTTTTACCTACATTTTATATAGTACAATAATATTAACTTATTTTAATCAATAAAACCAATTAAATATTTGTTTGGGTTAATATATAATGCACATTAAGTAATATATATTATGTGGTTATTATTTTGGGCGATTCTTGTAGAGGTTTGAGAACTATGGTATAGTGGTTTTCAATTTTTGAAAATTGGTTTTTTATGGGCTATATGAAGGTAGTGCCGCCCCAAGACTTTAAAAGTTTTTCTGAACTTGATAGTTTTTGGAAGAGGTTAAATTTGTTCTTCCCTTTTTAAATATAATGGGCTGTGTAACAAAAGTTGCTGTGGACAATAAATGTCTGGCATATCTTTACAGTATAAATGTTTTGGTTGGTTGTATAAGGAAACGGTCATTGTAAAAGATGGCAGTTTCCTTTTTTTAACATTCATCTATTAAAATTTTAATATAGAAAATTATGTCGTTTTTTAGTACACTTTTTGGAACAGGTAAGGAGAAATCCGATAAAATAGAAATATTGGATAAGGTTGATTTTTCAGAGGCAATAACCGGTAAAAAGGTCCTTTTGGTAGATGTACGTACTGCCCAGGAATACGGATCTGGCCATATAAAAAATGCCTTAAATATTGATTTTTTTAATGCGGGAAACTTTGAAAGATCCTTTGAAAAAATTTCCAGGGATAAGCCTGTGTACCTCTACTGTCGTTCTGGGGCAAGGAGTCAGAGAGCCGCCCATAAATTGATTGGGTTGGGTTTTGAAAAGGTATATGACCTCAGAGGCGGCTATATGTCATGGAGATAATATAGCGATGGATGATTAGACTTTAAAAATTTGCCTCAAATTGAATCTATGAAATTTACACTTAGTGTTCAAAATATAAAATGTGGGGGTTGTGCAAAAACCATTACCTCCAAATTATTGGAATTGGAGAATATCACAGATGTTTTGGTGGAGGTAAACTCCGGAACAGTTTCTTATGAATCCAACATTCCGGAAGCTACCCACAGTGTAAAGGATAAATTAGTAGCTTTGGGCTATCCTACAGTTGATGCCAAGAATGGCCTAGGCGATAAAACCAAATCTTTTGTCAGCTGTGCTACGGGAAGGTTGATGAATGAATAAATTCGAAAAAATGGGCTTTATGAAATATCTTTCTTTCTTTACAATACTTTTAATGACCCTAGCGAGTTGCAAGGATGCCAAAAAAACGGAATACAAATCGGTTGAAACTACTTCTGAAATAAGGAGTGTTGATCAGGCAAAGATACATCCAGGTAAAAAGATAATTGAGACAGAGTGCTATTTATGCCACAATCCTAAAGCTTCCGAGGCCAGCATGATTGCTCCTCCCATGGTAGCCATTAAGAAACACTATATTGACCCTACAACGACCAAGAAACAGTTCACAGAGGCGATAATGAGCTGGATTAACGACCCACAGGAAGGAAAATCCAAAATGCCTGGTGCGTTAAAACGATTTGGAATAATGCCCTACCAACCATATCCCCAAGAAACCATTAGCCTAATCGCCGAATACATGTACGATTATGAAATTGCCCAACCTGATTGGTTCGATGATCATTTTCAAAGGGAACATGGCATGAGAACGGGTAAAGCTATGGGCAAAGGCAAAGGAATGGGTTACGGACATGGTTCCCAAACCGACTATGGTGATATAGGTCTGGGATATGCCTTGGCTACAAAAGCTGCATTGGGGAAAAATTTAATGAAGGCCATACAGGAAAAAGGGCCGGATGGAGCAGTAGAATTTTGTAACCTAAAAGCCATAAAGTTAACAGATAGTATTTCTGTTATGAATAATGCCCAGATCAAAAGGGTATCCGATAAACCTAGAAATCTTGGAAATAAAGCAAATAAGGAGGAATTGGGATATATAGCTTCCTTTAAGGAGCAGTTGGCTTCCGGTATGGAAGTGGAACCAGTAGTTATCCCGGGGACCGAAGAAGTAACAGTTTATTATCCAATAACCACGAACACCATGTGCCTCCAATGCCATGGAAAACCAACCGAACAGATCAATCCTACTACCTTGGCTGCCTTAAGAAAATTATACCCGGAGGATAAAGCTGTTGGGTATGATGTAAATGAGGTGCGTGGAATATGGAGTGTGGTTTTTGATAAGAATAAATAGATATTTTTTTAGCCCTTATATAGATTGAAAGTTACTAATGCTTGGCGTGGAAACTTTAACCAATAACAAATAAGGCTTAGGGATATTTAGGAAGGAATAAGAATTTCGGAGCATTTAATGTATAGGATTTGGTTCCCATATACCCCAAATAATATCCCAAAATATACTTTATAAATGGTTGTAATTAAAGCAAATAACAAAGATATATTGACGTTGTCCTTTTGGAACTAAAAAAATTTGTACATTTATTAACCATTTGGTTAAACTATTTAGTTAATGAAAGATCGGAGTACTGAAGAAAACATATTGAATGCCGCCATAAGCGTATTTCAAAAGAAAGGTATGGCTGGCGCGCGTATGCAGGAAATTGCGGATGAGGCAAAAATTAATAAGGCCATGTTGCACTATTATTACAAGAGCAAGCAAAAATTGTTCGAGGCGGTCTTTAGACAGGGTTTTGAAAAGTTTGCCCCCCATATCAACCAGGTCTTTAATTCCGAGAAAACTGTTTTTGAAAAAATAACGGAGTTTACGGACAGCTATATTTCTTTTGTAATGGAGAATCCATACCTGCCCAACTTTTTGATTCAGGAAATAAATAACAACCCGGAGTTTGCCAATTTATTTTTTGGATCCAAAATGGCCCCCAATCCCTCGCGTTTTAAAAGGCAGATAGAAGAGGAAATAGAGATGGGAATTATTAAACCCATAGACCCTAAACAATTATTGTTAAACCTTTTTTCCCTGACCGCATTTTCCTTTGTGGGGACAGGCTTGGTTAGTGGAATATTGAATTTGGATGAAAAAACCTTTAAAACCATGATGCAGGAACGTAAGATTTTGATCCCTGAGCTTTTAATTAATTCCATTAAAAAATGAAAAGACTTTTTTTAATAGTTATATTCTCTATACCTCTTAGCACTTTGGCCCAAAAGACTCTTATGCTGGAGGAATGCTTTGATCTTGTTACCGATAATTATCCCTTGGCGAAACAATTTACCTTATTGGAAGATCAAGTACATCTCGATATTGAGGCCCTTAGAACGGGATATTTGCCTAAGCTGGATTTAAACGCACAGGCCACATACCAGTCCGATGTAACCAGTTTACCTATACAGCTTCCCAATGTAACCGTAGAACCACCCAATAAGGACCAATATCGGGCCACCTTGGATGTAAATCAAATGATTTACAATGGAGGTATGATCAATGCCACATCCAAGGTAAAAGAGGCTGAGTCCAAGGTAAACCAACAACAGTTGGAAGTAAGCCTATACGGATTAAAAAGCCAGGTCAATTCCATTTACTTATCGGTCCTATTGCTTCAGGAAAATAGGGATTTGCTCCAGGCCAAAGAGGAGCAATTAAAAGCGCGTATTAATGATGTTAAGGCCGGTGTAAAATACGGCACCTTACTGGTATCTTCAGAGAAGTCGCTGGAAGCGGAACTCCTAAAATTAAAACAACAATTTACAGAGTTGAAGTATAATAGATTGGATTTGTTAGAACGCCTCTCACTTCTCCTTGGCAGGGAGCTATCTTCAGATGTAAGCCTTGTTCGCCCGGAGGTTTTTATACCAGAGGTAAATTCCAAACGACCTGAATTTCAGCTTTTCGACCTTCAAAAGGAACGGATCGATTTCTCGTCAAAACTAATTTCTAAATCAAATCTCCCCAAAATTAATGCCTTTGCCCAAGGTGGTTATGGCAATCCAGGGCTGAATATGTTGGACAACTCTTTTAAGACCTTCTATATGGCAGGTTTAAAACTGAGTTTGAACATTTTTGACTGGAACAAGACCAAGACCGAGAAACAATCCCTTGAAATCAACAAAGCAATAATCGATACCCAAAAAGAGACTTTTGAATTAAACAATAATTTGGAATTGGTGAACCTAAAGTCCAAAATAAATAAGATAGATGCTTTGATTTCAACGGATAATGAAATTATTCTTCTCCGGGAAGATATCCTTAAAACGGCGGAATCACAATTGCAAAATGGTGTAATTACAGCTTCGGCCTACATAACCGAATTTACAAATCTATATGAAGCCAAAAGCTACCTGAATCTACATGAAACCCAGTTGCTGTTGCATAAAATTCAATATGAAATTACGAATGGTAGCTATAACAATAACGGATTTAACACTATACCTAAATAAAATGAAATATCTGCAATTAATACTAATAAGTCTTCTAGTAATACTTTTGGAATCCTGTACCAGTAATGGGGAAAAGGCTGATGGCTATGGTAATTTTGAGGCTACCGAAATAACCATTTCGGCAGAGGCCAATGGAAAAATTCTATACTTGGATGCGGAAGAAGGAAGTCTACTTGAACAAAATAAGGTTGTTGGGGTTATAGACACCATTCAACTCTCCTTGAAGCGAGACCAACTATTGGCTTCAAAGAACACCATTTTCTCAAAATCCAGAAACGTGCTATCGCAGAGGGAAGTGCTAAAGGAGCAATTAAAAGTAGCCCAAAATGACCAAACCAGGATTGATAATCTAGTAAAGGCAAATGCCGCAACTACTAAACAGTTGGACGATATAAACGGACAAATAGGAATAATCAAAGAACAGATTAAAAGTGTGGAAACACAAAATTCACCTATAATCAACGAGGTGAAAAGTATAGAAATTCAGATTAGCCAAATTGAGGACCAGATAAATAAAAGCATTGTTCAAAATCCTTTGAAGGGTACGGTCTTAGTAAAATATGCTGAACCTAATGAGGTAACGGTTTTTGGAAAACCCTTGTATAAAATTGCGGATCTGGAACAAATGATACTTAGGGTATATATCAGTGAAAACCAGTTGGCCAACCTCAACATTGGGCAGGAAGTAAGTGTAAAAATCGATGCTGGTAAGGATATGAAATCATACCCTGGCGCGATTACCTGGATTTCTGAAAGCTCCGAATTTACCCCTAAAATTATTCAAACCAAGGAAGAACGTGTAAACCTGGTATATGCGGTCAAGGTAAGGGTTAAAAATGATGGCAGTTTAAAAATTGGGATGCCTGCTGAAATGTGGATTTCCAAAGTGGAACAATAAAATTAATTGTCGAAAAATCTAAAACAAGGATTATACAATTTTTGTATATCCAAAGGGAAAATGAGCATCATTCTAAACAATATCAGCAAATCTTACGGTAAAGTAAAAGCTTTGGAAGATATTTCCTTTGAGGTAAAACCTGGGGAATTGTTTGGTTTGATCGGGCCAGATGGAGCAGGAAAGACTACGCTTTTTAGAATATTAACAACATTGCTGATTCAGGATGGGGGAAGCGCTTCAGTAGCTGGCTATGATGTACTAAAACAATATAAGGAGATTAGGAATCATGTGGGTTATATGCCGGGTAGGTTTTCTTTGTACCAAGACCTTACCGTTGAAGAGAATCTAAATTTTTTTGCTACCATATTCGGTACTACCATTGTAGAGAACTATGCTTTGATTAAGGATATATATGTCCAAATAGAACCTTTTAAAAACCGTAGGGCTGGAAAATTATCGGGTGGAATGAAACAAAAATTAGCTCTTTGCTGTGCCTTGATCCACAAACCCAAAGTCTTGTTCCTGGACGAGCCAACCACAGGCGTAGATCCTGTTTCCCGAAAAGAATTTTGGGAGATGTTAAAACGGTTGCAGCAAAAAGACATTACAATTTTAGTATCCACCCCGTATATGGACGAAGCCGAACTTTGCGATAGGATCGCCCTGATTACTGATGGAAAAATACTGGAGATCAATACCCCCGAGGCAATTAAGGCCTCATTTCCAAAGAAGATTTATAAGGTGCGTACTTCCCAGACCTACCAATTAATAATAGACTTAAGAAGTTACCCGGAAACCTACAGTGCCTATCCTTTTGGAGAATACCTACATTTTACACCAAAGACAGCATCCTTTTTAGCCGAGGATTTGGAAAAATATTTAAAACTAAGACAACACAAGGATATTGAGGTTATGGAGACCGTGGCAACCATTGAGGATACCTTTATGGATCTATCAAGGGCAAATGAATTGGTAGGTAAATTAAAAGGTGATAACTTTTTAAAAACCTAAGAGCTCCTTAGAAAAAATATGAAAAAGGAAAATGTGATACAAGTAGAGAACCTTACCAAGATGTTTGGCGACTTCACCGCTGTCAATAACATCTCTTTTGAGGTGGGCAAAGGAGAGGTTTTTGGTTTTTTGGGAGCTAATGGAGCCGGTAAGACGACAGCTATGAAAATGTTGATCGGAATTTCCAAACCCACACATGGTAAAGCCACTGTGGCGGGATATGATGTGCTTACACATGCCGAACAGGTAAAAAGGAATATTGGATATATGAGCCAACGTTTTTCCTTGTATAACGATTTAACCATCAAGGAAAACATCGTCTTTTTTGGGGGGATTTATGGGCTGAGCTCAGCCACTATTAAAGAAAAATCCCAGACCCTAATCGATGAATTGGGACTGCATGATATGGCCAATTCCCTGGTAGGTTCCCTCCCTTTGGGATGGAAACAAAAAGTAGCATTTTCCGTTGCACTCCTACACAATCCAAAAATTATTTTTTTGGATGAACCAACAGGAGGGGTCGATCCCATTACAAGGCGCCAATTTTGGGAAATGATCTACAGGGAGGCCAGCAAAGGGGTCACCATTTTTGTGACCACCCATTATATGGACGAGGCAGAATATTGCGATCGGGTATCCATTATGGTAGCGGGGAAAATAGAGGCTTTGGACACACCAAAGAACCTCAAAGGACAGTTTCAAGTGGATTCCATGAACAAAGTATTCCTAAAATTGGCTAGAAACATAGAATAACAATGATGAAATGAACAGATTTATAGGATTCATTAAAAAGGAATTTTACCATATTTTAAGGGACCGGCGTTCCTTATTTATCCTTTTTGGGATGCCCATAGTGCAAGTGATGCTTTTTGGTTTTGCCATTACCAACGAGATCAATAGTGTGGATATTGCCATTTTAGATCATTCCAAGGACGTTAATACCAAAGAGATCATTAATAAAATAGCGACTTCAAAATATTTTAGTATAAAGGGATTTATAAGTCATGAAGATGAGATTGAATCTACTTTTAAAAAAGGAAAAATAAAGGCGGTACTCAATTTTGAAAAGGATTTTAGCAAAAACTTGGTTTCCCAAAAAAAAGCCACCGTTCAAATTCTTACGGATGCTACAGATCCCAACACGGCCAATACCATAAGCAATTTTGTAACGTCCATTTTACAGAATTACCAACAGGAATTAAATAGAGGATTAACTATTCCCTACCAAATAACACCAAAAACAAGAATGGTATTTAATCCGGAACTAAAAAGTGTTTATATGTTTGTTCCCGGGGTTATGACCATAATATTAATGTTGGTATCTGCCATGATGACCTCGATATCCATAACCAAGGAGAAAGAATTGGGAACTATGGAAATTTTATTGGTGTCTCCCCTAAATCCATTTCAAGTTATTGTGGGAAAGGTGGTTCCATATATTTTGCTTTCCATTATAAACGCTTCGATTATTATACTTTTAAGCATTTTTGTTTTTAAAATGCCTGTGCAGGGGAGTCTGTTTTTATTGGGGGCGGAGAGTACCTTATTTATAGTAAACGCCCTGTCGCTCGGGATTCTAATTTCCACTATATCCTCCACACAACAAACCGCTATGATGGTTTCTTTAATGGGGCTCATGCTTCCCGTTATATTATTATCTGGATTTATCTTCCCTATCTCAAGTATGCCTTTGCCCTTACAAATGATCAGTAATATAATCCCTGCCAAATGGTTTATAGTGATCTTAAAAGGCATTATGCTTAAAGGGGTTGGATTGGCCTACGTGTGGAAAGAAACCTTAATATTGATTGGGATGACCATATTTTTTGTTGGCTTGAGCGTAAAGAAGTATAAAATTAGATTGGAATGAAGGACTTTGGGCAAATGGTTAGGAGCTTATGAAATGATTTATGCATCTAAAGATAGGGACATAGAAATCAGTTAAAATTTCTTCAACTTAATACTAACTCTTAATGTGAGTTCAATTTAAAATGAAATATGCATTACCAATTAATTACAGTTAATGTTGCTGTCTCCTCGAGCCTTCGGTAGGTAGGCTCGACCCGACAACATTGCCCCAAACAACTCACGTTTTAGATACTTAGTACTAAAAAGAATATGAAAATAATCCGCTATATCATCCAAAAGGAATTTAAACAGATCTTTAGAAATAAGGCGATGCTTCCTATTATTTTTGTTTTGCCCTTGATCCAACTTATCATTCTATCCAATGCGGCCACTTTTGAAGTGAAAAATATAAAGTTTGCCTTTGTTGATAACGATAAAACCTCCCTTTCAAGGGAACTAGTGGAAAAATTTGAAGCATCCTCCTATTTTAATGTGATGAGCGACTTTCCATCGGAAAAACTGGCGAGTAAGGCAATGTTGGAAGGGAAGGTTGATGTAATTTTAGAGATTCCATCTTATTTTGAAAGGCAACTGCTTAAAAATGGAAAAACCGATCTGTCCGTTATAATCAATGCTATTGATGGGGCAGCTGCTGGGGTGGAAAATGTGTATGTCAATCAAATAGTACAGCAGTTCAATAAAAAGGCACAGGTAGAATTATCCTTTTTTAACGGGTCGGGAAACCAGCCATTGAATATTGAAACCATACCGTCCTTCTGGTACAATGAGACCTTAAATTACAAAACCTTCATGGTGCCAGGAATATTGGTCTTATTGGTAACCATGATTACCCTTTTCCTTTCAGGTATGAACATTGTTCGGGAAAAGGAAATAGGCACTTTGGAGCAAATAAATGTAACCCCCATAAAAAAACACCAATTTATTATTGGAAAATTATTTCCTTTTTTGGTTCTGGGTATGGTATTGTTGACTGTGGGTTTGATCATCTCTAAACTGTTGTTCCAAGTGCCAATAGTTGGAAGCCTTACCTTAATGTACCTATATACCATTATTTACATTTTGGTGATTTTGGGGATGGGCCTATTTATATCCAATTTTACGGATACCCAACAGCAGGCAATGTTTATAGCGTGGTTTTTTATGGTTATTTTTATTTTAATGAGTGGTTTATTCACTCCGATCGAAAGTATGCCACAATGGGCCCAGGTGTTAACGGAATTTAACCCTATTAAATACTTTGTACAGGTCATGAGGATGGTCATGTTAAAAGGGGCCGGCATTTCCGATATTTACCCGCAAGTTTTAAAGACATTGCTATTTGCCATTGCCATGAATACTTTGGCGGTAATTAGTTATAAAAAAATAAGCTGATGGAAAATAACCACAACAACAATAGATTACAACCTGAAGAATCCCGTTTTCTAAGTGGTCCGCTTTCCAGGTTTAATGAATTACTTTTTACCTTTCGGGTACAATTTAGTTTTATCAGGGCGTTTAGGAAAATGCACTTTATTGGTCCTTGCGTAACGGTTTTTGGGTCGGCCAGATTTGAAGAAACCAACCCATTTTATTCGAAGGCGGAAAAAGTTGGAGCTGCCTTGGCCAACTTGGGGTTCGCCGTAATGACCGGGGGAGGTCCAGGGTTAATGGAAGCTGCCAACAAAGGAGCATACGAAGCAGGAGGCTATTCCGTTGGGTGCAATATAATACTGCCCTTTGAGCAAAAACCTAATCCCTATTTGCACAAATGGGTAAATATTAGGTATTTTTTTGTGAGAAAGTTTATGTTGATCAAATATTCCTATGCCTTTGTAGTTATGCCTGGGGGTATGGGTACATTGGATGAGCTTTTCGAATCCATTACCTTAATACAGACCAGGATGATCCAAAACTTTCCTGTGGTCATTTTTGGGTCCGAATACCATAGCGAGCTTTGTGAGCATATCCGGATTATGGCAAAGAATGAAAGTATTAGTCCAAAAGATATGGAGTTACTGTTCGTAACAGACTCTGTTGAAGAGATGGCGAATCATATTAAAACCCATGCTATTAAAAAGTTTAATCTAGTAAAAAAGCCCCAAAAGCCCAATTGGTGGTTT
>TARA_R110000868_G_scaffold92457_2_pt1 | contig 17061 bp, 15 predicted proteins | sample TARA_R110000868 | Tara Oceans TARA_R110000868 (sample SAMEA4397489) | marine metagenome | biome: Polar Biome; feature: [SRF] surface water layer (ENVO:00010504); material: water (ENVO:00002006), including particulate matter (ENVO:01000060) such as... | depth 5 m | reverse complement strand
CCACGATCCTGTTGGCCGGGTGGCGTCACTGCTGATCGAGCGGGCGCTGGACTACGAGATTGAGCATTTCACGGATTTCCGGTCCACGATGTCGAACTGCGTTTCGGACAGGTTCCTGGGCGGGCGCGGTGTTTCGTGGGTGCGCTATGACCCGCATGTGGTGGCGCAGGAAGTTCAGGTTACGGAAGACGTTGGAGAGCTGGACGAGGCCCCAAGCGAAAACGAGCCGCAGGAGCGGATTGATTACGAGTGCAGCCCTGCCGATTACGTCCACTGGAAGGACTTTGGGCATACGCCGGCCCGCACCTGGGAGGAAGTCACGGCGGTATGGCGCTGGGTTTACATGACCCAGGCGGCGCTGGAGGAGCGTTTTGGCAAGAAGGCGGCGAAGGGCATCCCGCTGGACAGTGGGCCGGAACCCTTGGTGGGCGGCAAGCAGAAGGGCGGGGACCGCGCCAAGATTTGCGAGTTATGGGACAAGGAGGGCGACAAGGTTCTGTGGCTCTCCAAGAGCGCCGGCAAGATCATCGAGACGGTAGCGGACCCGCTGGAGCTTGAGGGCTTTTTCCCGTGTCCCAAGCCACTGTATGCCACCACGACGAGCGATAGCCTGGTTCCGGTGCCGGATTTCATGCTGTACCAGGACCAGGCCAACGAACTGGATATTCTGTCAGACCGGATCGACGGTTTGGTGAAGGCGCTGCGGGTGCGGGGCGTTTACGACCAGTCTCAACCATCGCTTTCGCGGCTTTTGACCGAAGGGGACAATAATACACTAATCCCGGTGGATAATTGGATGGCCTTTGCGGAGAAGGGCGGGCTAAAGGGCTGTATTGACCTTCTGCCGCTCGATACGCTCGCAAGCGCCCTGCTCCAGTGCTACCAGGCGCGGTCTGACATCAAGGCCCAGGTTTATGAGATTACGGGCATTTCGGACATTATCCGGGGCAGTTCCCTGGCGTCTGAAACGGCTACGGCGCAGCAGATCAAGGGCCAGTATGCCGGCCTTCGTCTCAAGTCCATGCAGGAGAATGTGGCGCTGTTCGCCAGCGAGCTTCTGCGGCTGAAGGCGCAGGTTATCTGCACCAAGTACCAGCCCGACACGATCATGGCTTATGCTGCGGTGCAGCAGCTTACGCCGGAAGATCAGCAGCTAGTCCCCGAAGCCTTGGCGCTTATCAAGGACAGCCCGCTGAAGAACTTCAGGATTGAAGTCGCGGCGGACAGCTTGGTGCAGATTGACGAGGATCAAAACAAGAAAGACCGGCTGGAGTTCCTGAACAGCTTCTCGAACTTCATGCGCGAAGCGGTTCCCGCCGGCCAGGCCGCGCCTGACATGGTGCCAAGCCTGATGGCGATGATGAAGTACGCGGTTGGCGCGTTTAAACAAGCCCGCACCATTGAGGGGACCATTGATACGGCGCTGGAGGCCATGAAGGCCAAGGCGGCGCAGGCAGCGCAAAACCCCCAGCCAAACCCGGAAATGCAGAAGCTGCAAGCAGAACAGCAGGCCCGCGCTGCGGAGGCGCAGGCGGACGCACAGGTGGAAATGCAGAAGGTGCAGGCCCAGGCACAGGTGGAAACGCAAAGGGTTCAGGCCCAAGGGCAGATCGAAGCCCAGAAGGCCCAGGCGGAAGCGCAGGTTGAGCAGATCAAGCGGCAGCACGAAGACCAGCGCGAGCAAGCCCGTATGCAGCATGAGCAGCAGATGGAGTTCCAAAAACTACAGATGCAGGAGCAATTTGACCGCTGGAAGGCGCTTTTGGAGGCTGAGACGAGGATCAAGGTTGCTGAAATAGGAGCCAGCGCCCGCCAGGAAAGCCACGAAGAAGCGGAAAACGCTTCTGATGCCCCTATGGAAGCGGTTTAAACATGGGGCGGTATCAGGCGTATTACGACAAAAACGGCCTTCTTGCGGAATATGAGGATGGTGTGCTATTATTTCACAGAGAGGGGGGCAAATTGGAAGATAATTTCAAAAGCCCTCAGATCGTCAAGGACATTGAGCCTTACCGGAACATGATAAACGGGCAGATGATTACCAGCCGTTCCCAGCACAGGAACCTCCTGCGTGACCATAACTGCGTGGAAATCGGGAATGACACTTCCCACATGGACCGCCCCAAGCCGCCCCCCGTCAGCCAGCGCCGTGAAAGCCTTCACCGGATGCTGGGTGACGTAAGCGACAAGCAAATCCGTCAAATCGTCACAAACGAATTGAAAGCGCGGAGATAGTCCATGGATTTCGGTAACGAGGCCCCGCAGACAGACCGCCGCGATATGCTCCGGGAGCAGCTCGAATTTGCCGATATTACGCCGCCCCCTGACAAAGTTCAGGCAGAGCCGGCAAATGCCGAAAAGACAGAAAGGGCGCGGGATGATGCCGGTAAGTTCGCCCCCCGCGACCAGGCCGCAGCCAAGGAAGCTAAGGCCCCGCTGGCCCCCGCGCCCGCCAGTGTAGCCCCGGAAGCCCCGGTAGAGCCGCCCGTCTGGGAGCGTCCGCCGGCTTCGTGGAAAAAGGAATACCACCCTCTCTGGACGAGTGCTGACCCCAAGTTGCGGGAATACGCCTTCCAGCGTGAGGAACAGATGCGGGCCGGGGTTGAGCCGTTACTCCCCAAGGCCCAGCTTGCTGACGCCATTACCAAGGCCGCAGAGCCTTACATGAATACGATAAACGGCCTGGGGACGGACATTCCGACAGCCGTGCGCGGCCTGATGCAAAGCGACCACGAATTGCGGACGCTGCCGCCGGATCAGAAATACGCCAAATTCATGCAGCTCGCCCAGTATTACGGCGTGAACCTTTCGGGCATGGACCAGCAGGTTCAGTCCTACGGCGCACCGGACCCGCTGCTTTACAACGTGCAGAACGAAGTCTTGAGCCTGAAGGGCCAGCTTTCGGCATTCCAGCAGCAGCAGACTGCTGCTGAAGAACAGAAAATTCTCGCGGACGTAAACAAGTTCGCCGCGAAGGCAGAGCATTTTGAAGAATTGCGTCCTGTCATGGCACAGCTTCTACAGAGCGGTGTCGTGGACAATCTTGAGGATGCATACGAGAAGGCAATGCGTTTGGACGATCAACTCTTTACCACTACCAGCCAGGCCAAACAGGCACAGGTGGAAGCGGACAAGAGGGCGGCTGCTGATGCAGCGGCCAAGAACGCCAAGCGTGCGGCGGTTAGCGTAAGAAGCGCCACACCCGGCTCCACGACCACGACCAAAGCGCAAGACAGACGCTCTATGCTGCTCGAACAATTCGACAGTGTGAACGAGCGTCTTTGATAAACTGACGAAAGGACTATCCAATGGCTTTTGCCAATAGTTCGATCAGTGACATCATTGCGACGAACATTCAGAGCCGCACTGGTGAACTGGCCGACAACGTAACCAACAACAACGCTTTGCTGCGTAGGTTGAAGGATCGCGGGAACGTGAAGACGTTCTCCGGTGGTAACGTGATTTTGGAAGAAATCATGTACTCCGACAGCTCCACCAACAACACCAACAGCTACAGCGGTTATGAAACCCTGGACATTTCCCAGAACAGCCCGATTTCGGCTGCTCAGTTCTCGATCACGCAGTACGCTGCGGCGATTTCGATTTCTGGCCTGGAAATGATCCAGAACAGCGGCAAGGAAGCGATTATCGACCTGCTCGATGGCCGCATGAATGTCGCTGAAGCGCAGCTTGCCAACCGCATTGGCGGTGACATTTATCTCGATGGCACTGGCAATTCCGGCAAGAACATCACCGGCCTGGCCGCTGCTGTCCCGGATGCCCCGACTTCTGGCACCTATGGCGGCATTGACCGTGCAACGTGGACGTTTTGGCAGTCCGTGAAGTATTCCGGCGTGACCAATGGTGGTTCTGCCGTGACCGCTTCCAACATCACTTCGTACATGGACGCGCTGGCTGTTCAGCTCATCCGTGGCACGGACAAGCCTGACCTGATTGTTTCGGACAATACCTATTATCGCCTGTACTTGCAGTCATTGCAGTCCATCCAGCGCATCGCTGACAGCGGTTCGACCATGGCTGGCGCTGGCTTCGCCTCGCTCAAGTATTACGGTGCCGGCATGGCGTCTGACGTTGTGCTGGACGGTGGTATCGGTGCTTCCGCGACTGCCGCGCATATGTGGTTCCTGAACACGAAGTATCTCCGCTTCCGGCCACATGCTGACCGTAACTTCGTTCCGATTGGTGGTGAACGTCAGGCCGTCAACCAGGACGCTATCGTGAAGCTGATCGGCTGGGCGGGCAATCTTACCTGCTCTGGCTCTCAGTTCCAGGGAGTTTTGATCGCCTAATAAGCGGTTAGAAAGGACAAACACATGGCTTATCCTATCAACGGTGTCATTGGCGTAAATGTCGCTGATGCCCCTGTGACTACCCCGGTTTGGCCGGTTGGCGCTCGTACCCGTCTCAGCGATGGTTCGGAATGGGCGTACCTGGCTATCCCGACAAGCCAGGCCATTACGATCTACATGGCCTGCGGCGGAACGACTGGCGTTGCCACTGTCCCGCTGACCAGCACCAACGCACTCACGGGCGTTCCGATCTACATTGCACAGCAGGCGGTCAGCTCGAACGCCTCGTCTGTGCAGTATATGTGGTTCCTGTGCGCCAACCCGCTGGGTTCGTCAACCTACAAGGTGCGCGTTGCCGCGTCTTGTGCGGTTGCCGCCAAGCTGGCAACGACTGCCAATGCCGGTACGCTCGATGACACCACCGCTGGCACTGTCCTGCGCGTGGACGGCATCGTGCTGTCCGACAGCCAGCCGTCTGGTTCGTCTGGTTCGCGGACGTTCCGCACCAGTTCCTACCCGATGGGTTGGGGCGCTGTCTGATGAATGCGCCGGCTAGATGGATACTGAACGCGAAAGTGGCTCCGTCTGTCTTCCGGCGCAACATCGAACACAATATGGGGCGTGGGCTGGAGCAGTGCGAAATAAAGGGGGCCAGAAACGGTTCTCTTTATATCGTCTGCTCTGGCCCGTCTCTCCGTGAAATGTGGCCTGAATTGCTTGACGCAGATGGCAAGCGCAAGGGTGAGATATGGGCGTTAAACAGCGCCTTCGATTATCTTTGTGACAAGGGCATAAGGCCCGATTACGGCGTCTGCCTTGCACCGGAAAAGGAGATACTGCGGTATTTCCAGAAGATGCAGGCGGGCGACAAGTTTATGTTTGCGGCCACAACGCACATAGACTTGGTGGACAGGGCCTTGGACTGCGGGGCAACCGTTGTCCTGTGGCACTCGGCACAGCCAGAAGAATGGGATTTGCCGGTTTACGCCGGCCCCCTCGTCTTTGGCGGCGGCACAGTCGGTACGCGGGCCATTGACCTGGCCTGGCTTATCGGCTGGCGCGATGTCCACGTTCTTGGAATGGACGCCAGCCTGTCCACGGATGATCGCATTGGCGTTGAAACGCCCATGTACGATGACCGGCGCGACAGCTTGGAAGTCTTTCTTTGCAATGGCAGGGCTTTTGTTGCCATGCCGTCTCACGCCAGGCAGGTAGAAGATTTTGCGTCAGTTATTCGCCCGCTGCATGGGCTTGACGTTACCCTTTACGGTGACGGGCTTCTGCAATGGTCACAGTGTTCAACGGAACAACATGCCCAAGCGGCATAATAAATAGATGAAAGGACTACGAAATGCCCATTCCTAGCCAAGTTCTTGCCTCTGGCAATTCGCCAATGGCAACGCAATCGATCAGCGGCACCGGCGCGACTGGCCTTGTTGCTGTCGGCACCAACCTTGCGACGGCTCTCCAGCTTTCCAATTCGTGGAATGCTATCACCACTTCGTCCTCTGGTACTGGCGTAATCCTTCCTCCGACTGAGGCCGGCGCGGTTGTCGGTATCCGCAATGACAGCGGACAGACCATCAAGGTTTATCCGAAGTCTGGGTCCACGGTAAACGCGGCTGCGTCTGACGTTGACCTGGCGACGGCCAAGACCATGCTTTTGTTTGCTACGTCCGCCACAACCTGGGCGTCCATTACCACTGCTTAAACCTTAAAGGAGCCACCACAATGGCACTTGATAGCGATGTTCATAACCCGGATGATTTCCTGTCTGTGACGTTTTACGAATGCACGAATGACCCGTACAAGGGCGTTCCCTTCATTCGCATAATGTCGCCTGGCGATCAGACCAATATCCGCGTGACGCCTGTTACTGAAGAACACAAGCGGCGTTTTGCCAAGCGGTGGCTTGCCTATCAGATGGAAACGTCTGGAGAGCAGACTGTCCCCGGCATCCGGCTTGAGACATGGCATAAAGAGCGGCCTGAAGAATTTTCGGAAGGCCAGCTTTATGAAATGTCCATTCTGAAGTTCCAGACTGTTGAACAGATTGCTGGTGCTAATGACGCGCAAATCCAGCGCATCGGCCTTGGTGGCCCCGGCCTGCGTGAGCGGGCCAAGGCGTTTGTTTCCAGTAAGAGGGCCGCAGAAAGCGGTGAGGAACTGGCGAAAACACGGAGCGAACTTGATGAATTGAAGGCGCAGATGGCGCTTTTGATGAAGCAGCGCGAAACTCCTGTTGAGCCAGAACTTCGCCGTGGACCGGGTAGGCCCAGGAAAGAGCCTCTGAATGAGTACGACAACAATGCTGCAACTGGTGCAGCAGGTAACGGCTGAATTAGGGCTACCCGTACCCGCCAGTGTTGCCGGAAACACGACACAAGACGTAGTACAAATTCTCGCGTTGATGAACGCGGGGGGCTACGAACTGCTGCGTAAGGCAGAGTGGCGCAATCTGGTTATCCCGTACACGTTCTATACGTCCTACACGACCACCACCGGCACCTATAGCACTTCGTCGCTGACCATGACCGTGCCTAGCACGGCGGCGATTGATACGACCTACATGATTGTGGCCGAAGGTCTGCCCAACGCGACATTCATTTCCAGCATCGACAGCGGCACCACGCTTACCATGTCGCAATACGCGACCACGGCGGCAACCAGTGGCACGGTGTATTTCCAGAAAGTGAAATACGCGCTTCCCAGCGACTACGATAGCATTGTGCCGCGTACCCAGTGGGACAAGTCAAAGCATTGGGAAATGCTTGGGCCTGAAACTGCCCAGCAATGGGAATGGATACTGAGCGGTTTCATTGCCACCGGCCCGCGTGTTCGCTGGCGTTTGCTTGGCTCGTATTTCCAGATTTGGCCTGGCTTCTCCAATACGGAAACGCTTGGGTTTGAGTATCGTTCAAAAGCATGGGCGGCGACCACTGCCGGCGTGGCGAAGAACAGCTTCACGGTTGATACGGATACCTGCATTTACCCGGATCGGCTTATGGTGCTGAACACCAAACTCAAATATCTGCAAGCTAAAGGATTTCCGACAGAAGCTGTCTATCGTGACTATCTCACTGAACTTGAAACTGACATCGCCCAAAATGTCTCTGGCGCAAATCTCAGCTTCGCGCCAAAGCCGGGAAGTATCCTTATAGGATGGGATCAAATTCCTGACCAGGGTTTTGGCCAATGAACCGACGCGGCCTTCCGTTTTGGGATCGTGTTTACTCGCAGGTCGAGCGAGCGGGAGAGTGCCTGCTTTTTACGGGAAACAGGATCAAGGGTGGATACGGGCATATTAAAAAAGATGGAAAAACGATCCTTGTACATCGGGCTGTTTGGGCAAGGGATAATGGCCCAATACCGCACGGCCTCGTCATTATGCACACTTGCGATACACCGGCATGTATAGAGCCTAAGCACCTACAGCTTGGGACGCAGGCTGATAATGTCGCTGACAGGGACCGTAAGGGCCGCAGAGCGCCACCGAAAGGCTCTGTAAATGGTAGAGCGATGCTCTGCGAGAGCGATATTCCTGTGATCCGGCGTTTACTGGTTGATGGTTACAAACACAAAGAAATAGCCGAAAAATTTCTCGTCTCTAGATATGTCATTTCAAACATAAGTAGTTGCCGGACTTGGCGTCATGTGGAGGCAGAATGTTAGCCCCGCGCCGTATCATACACAGGGCGACAGGAAATAACGCCCGCGTTGCGTCGATACCCGCGCCTGTTGGCGGCTGGAACGTGCGCGACAGCCTGGCGAATATGTCGCCCATGGACGCCGTGACGCTGACAAACCTGTTTCCCACGGTGTCAAATGTCGCAATTCGCGGTGGCTTTACGGAATACGCCACTGGGATGAACGGCCAAATTCAGACGCTGATGACGTACACGGATGGTCACGATACGGAATTGTTCGCCATAGATGCTACGGGCAAGAACATTTACGATGTTTCGTCTGCCGGGGCGGTTGGCGCTCCTGTTGTGACTGGGCTGACCAATGCGGTATGGCAGCACACCAACATTTCCACGCCCGGCGGCAGTTATCTTGTTGCTGTCAACGGAACAGACGCCGCCCTTATATATGATGGCAGCACATGGACAACCCTTTCCATAACCGGCGTGGCAAACACGGTTCTTGAGAATGTCCTGCTTTTCAAAAACCGCCTTTGGTTCATTGAAAAGCGGACCTTGAAGGCGTGGTACTTGCCGACGCAATCCATTTCCGGTGCGGCGCAGATGTTTGATCTTCGCTCGGTATGCAGCGAAGGCGGGCATCTTGTCGATTTTGAAGCGTGGACGGTGGATGCTGGGTATGGCGTTGACGACAATCTCGTTTTCATAACATCGCAAGGCGAGGTTTTGGTGTATCGCGGGACGGACCCGGCATCATCTGCGACATGGGGCGCAGCGGGCGTTTGGAAACTTGGCTCTCCTGTTGGTCATCGCTGCATGATGAAGTATGGCGGCGATGTTCTTATTTTGACGTATGACGGGCTTCTTCCTCTAGCCCAGGCGTTGCAAAGTTCGCGGCTTGATCCGCGCGTGGCGCTCTCTGACAAGATACAGGGGGCTATTGCAACGGCTACAACATTGTATGGAAATCACTCGTCCATAGGCTGGCAGATTACATACTATGCCAAAGCGAATGCGCTTCTGATTAACGTACCTGTTAGCGTTGGATCACAAGAACAATATGTGATGAACACCATCACGCAGGCATGGTGCAGGTTTACCGGGTGGGCGGCAAACTGCTTGGAAGTATATAATGATGATTTGTATTTCGGGGCGGACGGTGTTGTGTGCTTGGCGTGGAATGATACTTATACCGATGACACATCAAACATAGATACCGTTGCAATTCAGGCGTTCAACTATTTTGAGCAGCGCGGCATTGAAAAATACTTCACGCGGGCGCGGCCTACCATATTCACGAATGGCAACCCGTCAATCCAAGTCGGCATGAGCGTGGATTACCAGATAACAGAAACTGTGGCCCCTATTAGTTACACGGCGCAATCTGTTGGTCTTTGGGACAGCGCCGTTTGGGATACGTCATTGTGGGGCCAGTCCCTGACAACGGCGGCATCGTGGTCTGGTGTGACCGGCGTAGGCTATTGCGGCGCGGTTCAGTTTCAGGGTGCGAGCCAGGGTGTTTATTACCAGTGGGCGTCAACAGACATAGTGTATCAGGCCGGATGGGCAGGCATTTAGTGTCAGGCCCCTATGTGGGCCAATGGGTGACGAGTAAAGCGGGCGGTGTGTTTAGCCCCGCGACGAGTACGACGATTGGACTAGAGAAGGACGGCGAAGTGATTGCGGGCGTGATTTACGAGAACTGGAATGGGCGGTCCATTGTCGCGCACATGGCGGCAACGGGTCGGCTGACGCGCGAGTTCATTGGCGCGATATTCCGGTACGCCTTTGTGAAGTGCGGCGTGGACAAGGTGATACTGCCGATTAGCAGCACCAACGCCAAAAGCAACAAGTTCGCGCAGAACCTTGGATTTACGGAAGAGGCGCGGCTGAAAGACGCCGCTGCTGATGGCGATGTTATTCTGTACACGCTCAAAAAGAGCGATTGCAGGTTTTTGGGAGAAGAATATGGGAAAACCATCAGCACCCCCGGCACCTGACTACGCTGCGGCGGCTAGAGAGCAGGGCGTTGCCAACAAGGAAGGTGGTATCACCACCGCGTCCTTGAGCAACCCCAATGTCTATAGCCCGTATGGCAACCAGATTGTCACCTATGACAACAACGGCCCCAACGGCAACCCGCAGCCCACAATCACGCAGAGCCTGACGCCGGCTGCACAGCAGACGCTGGATGCGCAGCAGCGTGTACAGCTTGGCTTGGCTGACCTGGGGCAGCGGGGTCTTGACACAGCGCAAAGAGTTCTTGGAACGCCGTTTAACTACAACGGTCCTGGCATACAGACGGGCATTCAGGGAACGGGCGTGGACTACGGCCCCTCTGGCGGGCAGTTTGGGCAAGCGCAGGGATTTAACCCGGAGCAATATGGACAGGCCAGCAGTGTAAACGCTGACCAGTACGGGCAGGCTCGCGGGCAGCGCGTTGGAGAATTTGGGCAGGCGCAGTCCTTTAATGGGAACCAGTACGGCCAAGCTGGCGGCGTAAATGCAGGGCAGTACGGACAGGCCCGTGGGCAGGGCGTTGGCGAGTTTGGGCAGGCGCAATCCTTTGACGGAAACCAGTACGGCCAGGCTGGCGGTGTAAACGCCAGTCAATACGGGCAGTCGCGCGGGTACGGTGCCAACGATGCCGGCCAAGCCAGTGGCATTAACCCGAATGCCTACGGCCAGGCAAACAGCATTAACGCTGGGCAATATGGCCAAGCCGGCGGTATCAATTCAGGGCTGTACGGGCAAGCGAGCGGCGTAAACCCGGCCTCTTACGGACAGGCTTCCGGTATTGGGGCTGGCCCGTCAGCACAAGCATCTTTGGATACGTCTGGGATTGCGGCCATGCCGATTAACGCTGGCATGACGGCACAGCAGGCCATTATGAACCGATTGCAGCCACAAATCGAGCAGAATGCAGCGGCTACGCGGCAGAGGCTGGCGAACCAGGGCATCGCCGCCGGCAGCGAGGCATGGAATAACGACATGCGGGCGCAGGGGCAGCAGGAAAACGACCTGTACAGCCAGGCCGCTTTGCAGGGCATTAACTTGGATATGTCTGCCAACCAGCAGGGCTTTGGCCAGGCCGGGGCAAGGGCAAATCTTTATAACCAGGCACTGGGGCAGAACCTTGGGGCCAATCTTAGCGCCAACCAGTCTCAGAACGCGGCCATTGCACAGAACGCTGGCTTTGGTTTTCAGGGGGCGCAGCTACAGAACCAGGCTATCGGTCAGAACTTTGGCCAGGGCGTCACGGCGCAACAGCTTGGCAACCAGGCTATTGGGCAGAACTTCGGGCAGAGTATTGCGGCACAAGACCAGGCCAATGCTGCCGCGCAGCAGAATTACGCACGCGGTCTGTCTGCACAGCAGCTTGGCAACCAGGCTATCGGCCAGAACTTTAGTCAGATCGGTGCAGCCAATGCGGCAACCAATGCGGCCATAGAGCAGAACTTTGGCCGCGATGTTACTGGCCGGCAGCTTGGCAATCAGGCTATCGCCCAAAACTACGGGCAGGGTTTGCAAGCCAACGCGGCTACCAACGCGGCCCAGCAACAGAATTACGGGCAAGGTGCGGCTGCTATTGCAGCCCAGAACGCGGCTACTGGTCAGAACTTTAGCCAAGGCGTCACAGCACAGCAGCTTGGCAATCAAGCCATTGGGCAGAATTTTGGTCAGGGTTTGCAAGCCAATGCGGCTACCAACGCGGCACAGCAGCAGAATTATGGACAGGGTACGGCGGATATTGCGGCGCAAAACGCGGCTATAGAGCAGAACTTTGGCCGTGGCTTGCAAAGCCAGGCTATGCGGAACGCGGCGATGGGCCAGAATGCAGAACTTGGCTTGCAGGGCGTCAACACGCGCAACTCTGCCTTGGCGCAAAATTACGGGCAGGCCGCTTCGTCTGCCGGCCTGTATAACCAGGCTTCTGGTCAGCAGTTTAATCAGGGCTTGCAGCAGGGGCAGTTCGCCAATCAGGCGGCGTTGCAGGCATATCAGCAGCAATTGGCGCAGTACAACCAGCCGCTGAACCAGATTTCGGCGCTTATGTCCGGGGCGCAAATCCAGAACCCGCAATTCCAGTCTTACACGGGGTCCAATGTTGCCGCCGCGCCGATATTCCAGGGCGTACAGGCGCAGGATCAGGCGGCGCAGGCTCGCTATGCCCAGCAGATGGCGGGCTATAACGGGCTGATGGGCGGGCTTGGCTCGTTGGGCGGCGGGTTGATGGCATTTAGTGACGCTCGGCTGAAGACCAACATTGATCGCGTTGGGTCTGACCCGCGCGGCTTCGGCATCTACGAGTATGACATTTTTGGACGCCGTGAGCGGGGCGTGATGGCGCAGGAAGTGCGCGGCATTATCCCGGACGCCGTTATCGAGCATCCCAGCGGGTATCTGATGGTGGACTACGGCATGATCGGAGGCGCGTTTAAATGAGTTACCCAGGCGTTACCCCCGTCAGTCTGACGGACTTTGGCCCAGAGCAGAAGGCGCTTGAGCGCCGCCGCAAGATGGCGGAAATGATGCAGCGCCAGGCGATGGAGCCTATCGAGGCCCCGACTTCAGGCGGGCATGTTGGACCGATAAGCCCGGTGTCCGTGCTTGCCAAACTTGTGCAGGGCTATATGTCCGGGCGCAACGCGGACAAGATGGACGAGCAGGAAGCGGATATTCGCAAGAAGTCTTCTGCGGAACGGGCAACATGGTTGTCTGACGTTCTAAAGAAGGGCGATGTTGTAGGCACTGAAAACGTCCCTGTTACCGCGCCGATGGAAGCGACATTTGACGTTCCTGGGTTGCAGCCGGCCAAGGCCAGTCTGGACCTGCCTAGCGGGTTTGAGCAGCAGGACGTTGTAAAGCCGCGTACCTACGCTGACCGCATGGCGCTTTTGCTTCAGGGCGCGGCGTCGGGGCGCGAAGACATTACGAGCATGATCCCGGCGCTCACGGCGGCAATCAAGCCAGAAGAATATGCGGGTAGCCGCTATGGCCGATTTGAGCGCGACCCCATGACGGGCCGTGTGACGCAGACGCAGGCGGCAATGGAAACGTCTGAAGACATGACTGACTACGACAGGTGGAAACAGAACCCCGCTGAGTTTGCCGCGTACAAAGCGGCGGGCCGGCGTCCTGTTGCGGGCGGCGGCGGTGGTGGTGGTGCGCCTAGTGCGGGCGGCGGTGTTAGCGGCTCGTCTACAAAGTTTGACCAGAAAACTATAGATTTCATGGCTGAACAGGCCCTAACGGGCGATACGTCTGTTTTTGCAAATCTTGGTTATGGTCGCGCTGGCGCTGAAAATAAAACAGCGTTGCGAAACGCTGTAACTAAGAAAGCCGTAGATGCTGGAATGTCGGGAAAAGATGTTGCGGCTATGAACGCGCAATTCTTTGGTATCAAGGCTGGCCAGAGAACTCTTGGAACACGCGAAGCAAACATCGGAATGGCTGTAAACGAAGCGCAGCTTTTAATGCCACTAGCGTTAAAGGCGTCAGAAGGCGTGGATAGAACGAAATTCCCAAGTCTTAACTCTGTCATTTTAGCAGCAAAGCAAGGAACAGGTGATCCCAATGTCGTCAGGCTTGGTATTGCGACAAATTCTCTCATAAACATTTATGCCAGAGCCATAAATCCCAGCGGTGTGCCTACTGTTAGCGACAAGGAACACGCGAGAGAACTTTTGTCTAACGCATGGGCAACGGGACAATATGCTGCTGGTGTTGACCAGCTAAACCAAGAAATGAACGCCGCTAAGAAATCTCCTGGCCGTGTTAGGGAAGACTTAAGAAGGGCGACTGTAGGCGAACCGGAAAGAACTTCGGCACCTCCAAGAACAGTTGTCCGCACAGGAAAACTCAACGGGAGAGTAGTTAGAGAATACAGCGATGGGACGATTGAGTAATGGCTATTGATCCAACCAAAGTTGTTTGGGACACACCCAAGACAGATCGGTCCAAGATCGTTTGGGACGATGCCAAGCCAAAGACAGCTACAACCAAGGACAAGATACTTAGTTCTGTCCCGGTGCGGTTCGCCGCTGGGTTGGCTGATCCGGTAGTAGGCGCAAACGCGCTTTACAACAAAGTCGTAGGCGGGGCCGGCCAGTTTGTGGCATCGGGTGCAGGTTACTTCCCTAACCCTGTTTCCGACTGGTTTGGGCAGGCCAAAAATTCGGGCCAGATACTTGCAAATCAGGAAACCCAGGCAATCAATGACGCCCGCGTTGCGAACGGGGCAGAGCCTGGTTCAATAGATTGGGCAAGAATGGGCGGGAATGTTGCGTCGCCCGCGAACTACGCTTTGGCTCCCGCTCGCGGCGCTGGCCTTGGTCAAAAGCTTGCGTCCGGTCTTGCTATCGGTGCAACTCAGCCTATCAACACAATTGGGGACGAAAATCCAACTGGAGAAAACTATACGCTTGGCGTTGCGCTGAATAGCGGTCTTGGTGCCGCAACGAGCGGGCTTCTCCATAGCCTTGGCAGTAACGCAAAAACGCCTGAAGATTTACGCCGTGCGGCACAAGTGAAGCTGCTTCAGAAGCATGGCATACAGCCGTCCATTGGTCAGCAGGTAGGTGGCTCTGTTGCGGCTAACGAGGAAAGGCTTGGCAGTGTCCCAATTCTTGGACACTTCACACACGCCGCTAATACTACGCGGCCCACAGAAGACTTGAACCGTTCGCTTTACAAGTCTGTTCTAAGCAGAATTGGCGATAAAGTCCCACCTGGGACGGCAATAGGAAGGCCGTCTCTTGAGTACATGAACGATGCAGTTAGTAACTCATACGATGATGTGTTGAATATAATGTCTGTCAATCCTGGGAAGGCTATAGGTGGTACTTCTGCTAACTCGCCGGCTGACCCAGTAATCGCGTCTATTGTGAATGATGCTGATACGCTTGGAGATAGCCAAGCTGGCAGACTAAGGGCATGGGCAGGAAAGTTTCAGAAAGCAGCAGACCCTAAAACGGGTGTTATTTCTGGGCAGGAGTTAAAGGGTATTTCCTCTGACATCCGTAAGGAGGCAGTGGGACTTTCTAGCGATACGTCCTATGACAATAGACAGCTAGGGCAAAAACTGTTTGAGCTGCACACAGCCATTATGGACATGGCTAAAGCCCAAAATCCAAAGGCGGCAAAGGTTCTTGCCGACACAGACGCCGCCTATACGGAGCTTTTCAGGATCAATAAGGCTGCGTCTAAAGTTGGCGCTACAGACGGCGTTTTTTCTCCGTCGCAGTTTAATAGTGCAGTTCTTACCAGTGTAGGAAAAAGAAACGCTGCCAAGGCGTCCGGGACAATTCCTATGCAAGAGCTTGGGGATGCAGCAAATGTGGTACTCGGTCAAAAGACCCGCAATAGTGGTACACCAGAGCGCACTTTGCTCGCGGCCCTTCTGGCCGGCGTTGCTACTAACCCGGCGGTTGCGTTACAGGCGCTTCCCGCTGTGCCATTAATGGCTGCTGCTTACAGCCCTACCGGACAACGTATAATTGGTAAGGCGCTTACTGGCCCGACACTCGCAGACGCGCTGCGGAAATATGCGCCAAAGCAGGCAAATACGATAATTAACGCTGCTGGCTCTAGTGGCCCGTATGTAACACGCGGCGCAACCACGATGTTCAATCAATAGGTCTTCTATGAGTGCCTTTCTTAATACGGCAGATGTGAGACTGGGTGACGCCATAGCGTTCAGCCAAAACGGCTTGCTTTTCGCTGCTTCGCCGGATAGCGGCAACTTGCCGGTTCGTCAGTTTACCATTCCAATGATCGGTCCCGTAGCTATGACGGCGCTTAATGCTTGTATCGGCGTTGTTTTCGGCCTTCGTGCCAACGCGAAGATGCGATGGATTGACACAAGGGGGATTGTCGCAAGTGTGCATGACAACCATGCCGGCAGGAATGGGGCCAATGAAATACTCGTAAGAGTACCTATGGGCGCGAACCGGAACCTCCCCTGGCAGCAGGAAAATGCCGTATCCGTACCCATTGCAGGTTCCCTGCCAAAGCCAGCACTTGGCGGTCTTTTTGATGCGGTTTTCAAATACGTCTTGCGGCCCAAGTATGGGGTAATCCTCAAGCTTTCCGTCCGCGCGGGCGCGGTTATAGCAAAGACGGCAAAGCTTGCGGCCTATGGCGTCCGCTGCACCGCAAACCACGCAATTCAATTTTCCTCTAACCTGGTATGTCATCGCGGAAATCTCCCTTGTGGAGCGCCGATTATATGCTATAACCATGGAGTAGGCTAGTGAGTTTCAATGGCTCAGGCGTTTTTACGATCAACAGTGCCGGCCAGCCAGTCGTTACCGGCACCACCATAACGACCACGGCGTTCAACGCCCTCACCGCTGACCTGGCGACGGGGCTAACGACCTGCATCACCAAGGACGGCCAGACCACGCCCACGGCGAATATCCCGCTGGGCAGCTTCAAGGTGACAGGCCTTGGCAGTGGGTCAGCGCGGACGGACAGCATCAATTACGGCCAGGTGCAGGACGGCAAGGCGAACTGGGTGGACGGTGGCGGCACAGCCGATGCCATTACCGCTACATATTCGCCGGCCATTACGGCACTCGTTGACGGCCAGCTATGTTATGTCCGCGCAACCGCAGCCAATGCCACGACAACGCCGACATTTGCGCCCAACGGCCTTACCGCCAGAACCATCGTAAAGAAGGGCGGCGTAGCCCTTGCGGCTGGCGACATTAGCGCGGACGGACACGAACTGATCCTGCGTTATGATCTGGCAAATACGCGGTGGGAATTGCTGGACCCCGCCACAAGTGGCACTGTTAGCAGCGTTGCCCAGAGCTTCACTGGCGGGCTTATTTCGGTTTCAGGCTCGCCTATCACTTCTTCTGGAACGCTGGCCCTGAGTGTCGCCGGTACGTCCGGTGGCGTTCCTTATTTCAGCAGCGCGACTGGGTGGGCTTCCTCGGCTGCGCTCGCGGCCAGTTCTTTGGTGATCGGTGGCGGGGCGGGAGTTGCGCCCTCAACCACGACCACGGGCGCGAATGTGCTGACGGCGCTGGGAGTTGCCGTTGGAAGTGCTGGCGCATTTGTGACCTTCAACGGGGCGGGTGGAACGCCCTCTTCGATGA
>TARA_R110000868_G_scaffold56546_6_pt1 | contig 17077 bp, 14 predicted proteins | sample TARA_R110000868 | Tara Oceans TARA_R110000868 (sample SAMEA4397489) | marine metagenome | biome: Polar Biome; feature: [SRF] surface water layer (ENVO:00010504); material: water (ENVO:00002006), including particulate matter (ENVO:01000060) such as... | depth 5 m | reverse complement strand
TCGCCTGCGTTGGGCCGGAGCCGACGCCCGACTTTGGTGGACAGAACATAGTCGTCACGCGGCTGATAGCGAAGAAATTCGCCGAGGCGTCGCTCGCTGAGGCCAAAACCATAAAGGGGAGCTGAGTCGAAATAGCGGACGCCGGTGTCCCACGCGTCTGCGAGCAATTGCGCAGCGTCGGCGTCTGACACAGCACGATAAAGGTTGCCTAAAGGCGCTGCGCCAAAGCCAAAAGCCGGCAGCCTATCCCCGAGCAAAGTCGTCGCGCTAAATGTCATGCCATCCCCCTTGCGTTTTATATAGAGGATGTCATTTCATAAGTAAATTTCAATTCCGCAGGTTGAGGACGTTTTTAGTTCGTTCAAAGAGCAGAAAGACGCGCTGAAATCGCGTCTGCCGCCTCCTTCAACTGCTCGGCCACCTGCTCCTTGGTGATGCGGTTTATCACCATCCGCACAAAGGGCGTCGTGAGCGCCGCAACAATCGCCTCATTACCATCACCACGCACCGGGCAGGAAATGTCATAGACACCTTCCATGATGCGACTCGACTCCAACAGACTCCCACGCTCGCGGATGACCGCGCTGTCCTGTTCAAGTTTTTTCAAATCGAGGCGGGGGTTGGCGCGCGTAAGTAGAGTAATCACACGGCGACGCTGAACATCTTCCATATGCGCAAAAATCATCCGCCCTGAACCCGTTTCGAGCAGGGGCTGGCGATAACCAACGCGAACGGTGACGCCGAGGAGGTCTGGCGATTCAGCGCGGGCGATGACAACGATCTGCTCGTCGGATGCGATGGCAAGATGGCAGGGATAACGCGTATCATGCGCAAAACGCTCCATGAAAGGGCGTGCGACTTCGGTCAGAGCTCGATAGTGCGGACGGCGTAAGCCGATGCGCAGCAATTTGTCCGTAATCTGATAATCGTCGCTGTCTGCCGCTCTCTCCACATAGCCGCGCGCTTCCAGCACTGCGAGCATGCGAAAAATCTCGCCTTTGGTGCGACCCATCTCCTCGCCCAATTGCGCCAGCGAATAGGCCTTGGCGCGTTCGGACAGGAACTCCATGATATCGAGCCCTTTTTCCAGAGCGGGCGCGGAATAGCGCGTTGCCTCGCCATAGGAGACACCCGACATGGATTTGGCCTTGCTGCGTTGAGTGGTCTTGGCGGGAGATTTCGCATTTGGCTTTGAAGCGGGCGCGGGCTTTGCCAAGGGACGGACCGGAGGTTTTTTCATGGACGCCCCCGGAGATGGGGCAAGGAGATCATTTGACGGCGAAGTTTCACAAATGATATTTCTATTCTCATATGAAACACGTGCCTCATCTTTTCTTTTGTATACCCGCTGTCGGACCCTAGGGGTCTGACCATTGAACCTCAAGCCACATCATTTGACCAGATTGTTCAACCGCTGCGAAAGTGCGTCCGATGGATGAAATCAAAATCACGGGCTGGCGCAGCCATGATGTACGATTTCCGACCTCGGACGGAAAGCACGGCTCGGACGCGATGAACAAGGACCCCGACTATTCGGCGGCCTATATCGTGCTCGAGACAAACCGCGCCGGGCTTGCCGGACACGGGCTCACCTTCACCATTGGGCGGGGCAATGAACTCTGCGTGAAGGCGGCTGAGATGCTGGCCGACAAACTCGTCGGGCGCGGCCTGGGCCAGATCACAAAAGACATGGCAGGCTTTTGGCGCGAGATCACCGGCGACAGTCAGTTGCGCTGGCTCGGGCCGGACAAAGGCGTTGTGCATCTGGCGACGGGCGCCGTTGTCAATGCGGTCTGGGACCTTTGGGCGAAGGCTGAAAGAAAGCCCGTGTGGCGGCTTGTCGGTGACATGACGCCAGACGACATTCTCGCCTGCATCGATTTACGCTACCTCACCAATGCAATCACACGGGATGAGGCCCGCGCCATTCTGGAGCGTGCGGCGGAAGGCAAAGAAGCCCGCATAGCGACGCTCCGCCGCGAGGGCTATCCGGCTTATACGACCTCTGCCGGATGGCTCGGTTATGATGATGCGACGATCCGAAAGGCGGCGCACGCGGCCTATGACACAGGCTTTCGACATTTCAAACTCAAGGTCGGCCAAAACCTGAGCGACGACAAACGTCGCGCGGGGATTTTGCGCGAGGTCATCGGCGCGGATGCCAAGTTGATGTTTGACGCCAATCAGGTCTGGGAAGTGAGTGAGGCTATTGCGGCGATGAAGGAGCTCAGGGCTTTCGATCCGTGGTTTATTGAGGAGCCGACCTCGCCTGATGATATTCTGGGGCATGCCGAAATCCGTGCCGCCATTGCGCCGATCAAAGTAGCAACCGGCGAAATGTGTCAAAACCGGATCATGTTCAAGCAGTTCATGCAGGCTAACGCGCTCGACATTGTGCAGATCGACGCTGCGCGCGTCGGCGGCCTCAACGAAAATCTCGCGACCATGTTGCTCGCTGCGAAATTCAACAAGCTCATCTGCCCGCATGCAGGCGGTGTAGGACTTTGTGAATATTCACAACATTTGTCGATGATCGATTATCTCGTGGTCTCCGGCGAGATGGAGGGCCGCGTCTGCGAATTTGTCGATCATCTGCATGAGCATTTCATCACGCCTTGCGTTGTCTCCAATGGCCGTTATATAGCGCCGGAGGCGGCGGGGTTCAGCATCGAGATGAAACAAATTTCGATCGACGCTTTCACTTTTCGCGGCTGAAAGCCCGCCGTTGACTCAACGAATTCAATTGTGGCCTAGACCCAAACTTCGAGGTGGTTTTGGCGGGTAATGCGGCGCGTTGCTCTGAGCGTGAGCAAGTCTGAAAGCCCTGTTTCGGTGAGAAGAGCATCGATGGCGCGACGCGCCGCGGGCGCGGCCTGATCGGCGAGGCCCTGGATTTTCTGCAGCAAATACAAGCGGTATGGCATAACCCCGACGCGGATTATATGGCCCCGCCAGTTGAACTCAACCGCCCCGATGCCACGATCCTGCGTGCGCGGCAGACCGTTGGTGCCCGACACGATGTCGGGATGCTCACTGAGCCACTGATTTGTGAAGCCGACAAAGGCACGGATTTCGGGGAGGTAGTCTTCGGCCACAAAGCGCAGCAGGTTTTTCAATGTGTCGGGGACCTGATCATCCTCAAAAAGCGCCTCGGGTGGAGCGCCATATTCGCCAGCGTCTTGCGCTGTCGAATTCATCCGCTCGACCCAGCGCCAAACACGGAAGGCGGTCTGCTTCATCATTTGGGCGGGATAGGGGTCGCGCGCGAGATGCGCATAGAGCGGCGCGATTAGGCCCCAATCGCCGATGGTCGGACGACCACCGAGCAGATAGGGCGAAGTGGCAAGATGCGCGTCAAACAGCGCGAGAAACTCGGCATATGACGCTTCAACTGTCGGCGCTGTCTCTGCACTCACACCGAAATTGCTCATGGCCTTACGCATACGGCTGCTCGCCATGTCGAAAATGGCTGCTTGCGTCGCCGCATCCGCGCCCGTGGGTGCAAGGGCTGCAGGAAAATCATGTGCGAGAAAGGCGCGGTTCGTCTCATCGAAGTTCCAGCGGTAATGCATGGCGGGACGCAACATGCCCTCACCGCCGAAGAGTTCAAAAATTTGACCGACGAGAGCATGGAGAGGTGTTGCGGGATAAGCGGGATAGCGCATGGACCCTTGCGCCTCGAAATGCGCAATGATCTCGGACCCGTCCTGCACCAACGCGCCGTCTTTCGCTTCGAGCACGGGAATGATCCAGCGTCCGAGTTTGGGCACGAGCTCTTCACGGAAGCGCGTTTCGCCTGCCGCACGGTTCTCAAAGGCGATGCCCTGTTTGATGAGATAGGAACGCGCCTTGCCGGTGTAGAGGGAGCCGGGCGTGCCATAGAGGCGATAGGTCATGCTTTATCCTTGGAACGCAGCGACAAGATGAGAAAAGCGATGCCGAGAAGGGTAAAAATCGCGCTGCCGTAATGTTCCGGCGGGTGATGGTCGCCGTGCGACCCTTTGCCGAACCAACCGCTGTAGGCGCTCAATGCCTGCTGCACAATCATCAAAGCAATAAAGAGCGGCACAAGCGGGCGATAACGCCATCCGACCGCGAGTTGCGCGATGCCCCAGGGAATTTGCATGGCACCATACCATGCAAAAAGCGCTATGACCCTGACGGCACCGCCGGACAGATCGAGACCGGCGATGACGCCTGCGCCACCATCGGGCAGGAAATAGTGGATAATGCCCGGCCCGATGGACAGAAGTCCGACCAACATTAAAAACCAGGCAGAAGCCGTCGCGCCTGTGTAAGCCGCATTTGTATTCGGCGGAAAAAGACTCACGACGACCTCCCTATTGCGGCGTGGCGACGATAAGCAAGGCGATCTGCGCGAGCGCCGCACCAAGCGCCAGCACAAGCGGCACCCAGAGGCGCGGGCTGATGAGCGCCATCAATTGCGGCTGTGTCGGAAACGAATATGTCTGCGGCATAGCGGCGAATTTGAAATCATGCGCGCCACCGAAACGCGGATCGGCGACCAACACGGCCATATCGCGGCGCGAGCGGTAGCGCATATAACCCATGATGGTCCAACCCGGATCAGGCTCAACGCCCCAGGCATCGAAATAAGGCCCGACCTTGCGAGCGACGACAGCGGGATGCCCGCCGCGCATGAAAAGCGCGGGAAGGAACATTTTGGTATAGACCTCCATCACCCGACGCGCTGAACGCATGTCGCCCGTGACGGGGTCAGCTACTTTACCTGGCGCGATGCGCACGAGATTGAGCATGAAAAACTCGCGCCCGTCGTCAGCTTCCAGAAATGATTTGAGAATGCCGATGTCATTGCGCTCGCCTGCATCCGGCGTGTTCTGCGCAATCGCGTCCATCAGTTTGGGAACCTCGTCGGGCCTGATGCGCCCGCGCCAGTTCACATACCAGCAGAGAAACAACACATAGACAAAGAGCGATACGCCCCACGGCCAGAAGCTCATCATTGTCCCCTCCCCTTGCCGTCTTGATGCGGCGGGCTATCTATTGGCACAAATAGTGTCAAAAGTTTTGAGGCGGGTCAAGATCGGCGCGACGTCTCACGTATTGCGTAGGTACCAACTGAAATCGAGGTCGGGCACTTCGGCAAAGAAGCGGTCGCATTCGGCTTCCTTGATGGTGAGGAAAATATTAGTGAACCTTTCGCCCAGATGTGCTGGTAAAAACGTGGAGCCCCGCGCGACTTCCAGCGCTTTCCACCAATTGACCGGCAGGCTCGCCTCGCGCTGCTCATAGCCGTCGCCGATGATTTCCGTGCTCGGCTCGATCTTTTTATCAAGCCCTTCGGTGATGCCTGCAAGTACAGTTGCCAGCGCCACATAAGGGTTCGCGTCCGCCCCGCAAACGCGATGTTCCAGATGCCGCGTGGACGGTTTGCCCGCCGTGACACGCAAAGGCACGGTGCGGTTGTCCACTGCCCATGCGGGCGCGAGCGGCGCATATGTGTTCTTGCGGAAGCGGCGGAAGGAATTGGCATTGGGGGCGAAGATCGCCATGCTCTCAGCCATCGTTGCCTCAAGCCCGCCGATGGCGTAGCGCAGATGCGGCGTGAGGTCGTTACCTTCACCCGCAAAGAGATTTTCACTCGTCGCATCCGCGAGCGAGACATGCACATGGAGACCACTGCCGGATAGTTCGGCATAAGGTTTTGCCATGAATGTCGCGGCGTAGCCATGTCGATCGGCCATGCCTTTTACGAGACGCTTGAACAAGATTGCATCGTCGGCTGCGCGCATGGCATCAGCCTTATGCTCGAGCACGATCTCGAACTGCCCCGGTGCATATTCCGAGATGAGTGTGCGCGCAGGCAGACCCATTTTTTTGGCACCGGCAAAGACATCATTCATAAAAGGTGCGAAATCTTCGAGGTCCTGCATCAGGCAGGCTTGCAGATATGCAGGCGTGTAGCCGTTGGGCGGCGTTGGAGGCTTCGGCTTTCCGCTTTGTGCCGCCGCACGATCGATCAGATAGAACTCAAGTTCAATGGCGACAACAGCTGTGAGGCCGCGCTGCTCAAGCCCCGCCACGACGCGCGCAAGCGTCTGGCGCGGATCGCCCAATGTCGGCGAGCCATCAACTTCGGTGCTTTCCAAAATCAGTTGCGCCGTCGGCACATCATACCACGGCACATGGGTGAGCGTGCCCGCAACCGGAAAACAAGGCCGGTCGCTGTCGCCTTCGGCCCAAACAAGGCCTGTTTCTAAAACGTCTGCTCCGAGAATATCCAGCGACTGGATGGAACATGGAATGGGGCGCCCGTCGCGATAGGCGGTGAGCAATTCCTCCGGTCGCAGAATTTTGCCGCGTGCAACGCCTGACGGGTCTGTCAGAAAAGTCTGGATCTGTACAATGTCTGGATGGGCCGCGAGGAAGGCCTTTGCCTCATCTTCATGTCCGCGCGCCATTTACATTTCTCCTTTGCCGCAAAGCAGCTCTATCGCTTCACCGAAGGTGGCGACAAACTTGTCGACCTGCGCTTTGGTGGTGGTCGGTGCGACCAGTGTCATATTGTGAAACGGGGTTACTAGCACTTGCCGGTTGAGCAAGAACAAGTGCAGCGCGCGTTCTACCGTGTGGTCGATGCTGGCTGCTGCCTCTGCTCCATTGCGCAGAGGTCTTTCTGAAAAAACCAATTCAGCACGCGCGCCCATTTGCGAAACGGTCCAGCGCAAACCATGGCGGGCGACGATTGCACGGAGACCTTCCGCAAGATAATGCGCCAGCGAAGACATATGATCAAAGGCGGCTTGGGTCATTACTTCTTCAAGGCAGGCGCGCATGGCCGCAAGCGCCAACATGTTGCCGGATAGAGTCGTGCCAATGCCGGAATAGCCCGGCACTTTGGTTGCAAGCACGCGGGCCATATCTACTTCTACTTTCGCGCTGAAGCCGAAGACAGCGGCGGGAAGACCGCCGGCCACGGGCTTGCCCAGCACAAAGAAATCGGGATCAAGATCATGCGCACGGGTAAAGCCACCGTAGCCTGTCGAGATCGTATGCGTCTCGTCGAGGCAGACGAGCGTGCCGTGGCGACGCGCGGCCTGCAACATCGCTTCGATGAAACCCGCCTCGGGCAGGACCATCGCTGTATTGGTGAGCGCTGGCTCTGTGAGAATGAGCGCGATGTCGCCTGTTTCGAGCAAGGCCTCGACCGCCGCAAGATCATTGAAAGGCGCGGCAACACTCGTCGCCGCAATGTCGGTCACCTGCCCGAGCAAGCTTTGTTTCATCACTGTGCGCGCGCCGTCCAAACGCACGAAGGCGTCCTCGACCTGACCGTGATAGCAACCGTCAAACACCAGCACTTTCTTGCGCCCCGTCAGCGCGCGTGCCCAACGCACGACAGCGCGGTTCGCGTCGCTTGCTGTCGCCGTCACTTGCCAAAAGGGCAGACCAAACCGCGCGGCAAGAAGGGCACCGACTTCGGCAGTGAGGGCGGACGGCAACATTGTCGTCATGCCCTGAGCCGCCTGCACGGCAATCGCGCGCGCGACAGGAGCCGGTGAATGGCCGAACATTGCGCCGGTGTCGCCGAGGCAGAAGTCGGCGTATTCGTGCCCATCAACATCGGTCACCACCGAGCCTTCGGCGCGCGCCACGAACAGGGGAAACGGCGTTTCCCAATCCAGCATCCAATGGAGCGGCACGCCGCCCGGAAAATGTTTCCCGGCTTCATGCGCAAACGCTGCAGACTTTGGATGCCGCATGGCGAATGTTTCGCGCTCGGCCGCGATCATGGCTTCAGCGCGTTGTCGGATAGCGGGCGATATCGTCATATGAAGTTAACTGACTCCGTTGGGCGAAGTGCCTATGGTGCTATAGTCGGCAAAGGCCAGCAAACGGAATTGCTTACGATGGGCTCCCGTCCCGCTCGGATACGGCAGCAAATATCATCAATAATGCACTTGCGGATGCAGCAATCCAAAGACTGCCCAAACCAATATGCGCGTAGCTCGCAGCACCCAGTGCAACGCCAGACACAAGTCCGCCCCACAAGAGGAAATAGGGCAGCCAAGACAGACGCGCACCGCCCAGAAAAGCTTGCGCCAGTTTTTGTCCGAGTTTGACGAGACTGCCTGTCATATAAGTGAGGCCAATGCTGACCTCACCGTCACGTTCGAACACAGTGTTTTCCGCACCCATAGCAATGACCATCGCGATGATCGCATAATGCATCTGCCCGGATGCATTCAACACCGCGGCGACGAACAGACATGATGTCACGAGGCCCATCACGACGGCGCGGCGGCGCTTCTTTGCGAAATGTCCGATGGCGGAGCCCGATGCGGCACCCAGCACAAAAAGCGGAATGAGGCCAGCCGCGATATAGGCACTGGCCGATCCGTCAACGAGCCCGACACCGAGACGCGTCGAGTTTCCGCTCATAAAAGAAACGAAGAAACCGCCGAGGTAGATGAATGCAAGCGCGTCCACAAAGCCGGCAAGCATTGCAAGACTGATCGCTAACCCCTGTTGCCGTCTGTCGTATCGCGTCACGATTTTGCTCCGCCGATTTAGCTTCCTCAGGCCTGACCGCGCGCCTGCAACGCCTGTTTCTTGATCTTTTTGGCGAGCGACCATTTGTGCACTTCAGTCGGACCATCATAGATGCGGAAGGCACGAACTTCGCGGAACAATTGTTCGACAATCGTGTCGCGCGTCACACCAAGTGCGCCCATGACCTGCACGCAACGGTCCGCCACGCGAAACAGAGCCTCTGACACTGACACTTTGGTCATCGAGCTTTCAACATTGCCGTCAGCACCACTGTCCAAGGTTTCCGCGCACCAGTCGATCATTAGTTCAGATTGTTTGAGATCAATTTGGTTTTCGGCCAACATAAAGCCGACGCCTTCATGGTCGATCAGCAATTTGCCGAAAGCCTCGCGGCGGCAGGCATAGTCGGTGGCGATCTCCTGCGCACGGAGCGCAACACCGTACCAACGCATGCAATGAGACAGACGTGCGGGTGCAAGACGCATCTGAGCAAAGCGGAAACCCTGACCGGGTTGGCCGAGCATCTGGTCTGACGGAATGCGCAGATTTTCGATCGTCACTTCGGAATGGCCGCCCGGCATCGAGCTATCGATGGTGTCGAGCACGCGGTCGATGCGAATGGCCGGGTCCGGTAAATCAACAAGGAACATGCATGCGCCTTGCTCAGAATTTGCCATGATGATGCCGACCTTCGCACCCACTGCGCCGGTGATGTAGGTCTTGCGCCCATTGACGACCCAATGATTGCCGTCCGGCACCGCCGTTGTTTTCATCATCGACGGGTCCGAGCCCGCACCGCCTTCGCTTGAAGGTTCCGTCATAAAAAAGGCAGAACGCGCCTCACCGCGTACCAACGGTTCCAGAAAACGCGTCTTCTGATCTTGGCTGCCTGCAAGGCCAAGCAAAAACATGTTGCCTTCGTCGGGCGCCATTGTGTTGCAGGCAACGGGCCCGAGCGGCGAGAGTCCAGACTTTTTCAGAATGTAGGCCGTGTCGAGCTGGCCGAAATGTGTGCCGTCGGTGCGGATATGCGGTGTGAGTACGCCTGCGGCTTTCGCTTTGACACGCATTTCGACAACCACATCGTCCGATGGGCCGTGCGAACCGCAGCGCGGGTCCTGTTCGTAAGGAACAACTACAGAACGGACAAACCGCTCGACATTATCGCCCATCACTTTGGCCTGATCCGAGACTGACTTATTCATAGTGTTCACCTGTTGTGATGCCTGCTCGTGCGGGACTATCGTCCCGTTCGGTACACCGCGCATGGCATTTTGTCGATGCCGCCGTAAAAGCGCGTTGAAACCCTTACGTCACAAGCTTAGATCCCTGGGACAAAAGTCGGCATCGCGGGCAATATGGCCTTTCCGTCAGCATACGCTCAGGATATCTGCTTATGAAATTTAGCACGCTGACCCACACCCTGTTGCTACCGCTGGCGCTTCTTACGGCGCTTGGGGCCTGCAGTAAACCGCCTGCTCTCGCTGCGCCTGCTGGCATCACAATTACGCCGCTCAAATCCTATTCGCGGATCGAAAGCTGGATGTTGCTGAAATTTGCAGGCGTCAGCAGCATCCCCGCGGCCTATGCCATCGACACCTATCGCGTGAACTATCCCGTGACACGCGAAGACGGAACTGTTTCGCGCGCCAGCGGTCTGCTCGCTTTACCACGTGATATTGCTCCCCGACGCATCGTGAGTTTTCAACACGGCACGACATCAAATCGTGAAGCGGTACCGTCACGCCTTGACCTCACGGGGATTGCGGCTTCGGTCATCTTCGCGGGCAATGGATACATGCTCCTCGCACCGGATTATCTGGGGCTTGGGGACAGTCCCGGCGTGCACGGCTATTACGTGGCATCCGACGAGGCGCTTGCGGTGACAGGCCTCATCGCTGCTGCAAGGCAGTTGCCGGAGGCACCAAAGGGCAAGATCTTCCTCAGCGGCTTTTCTCAAGGTGGGCATGTGACGCTGGCAGCCATGCGACAAATGGAGGATGACGGCGAACAACTTCTCGGTGCCGCCCCCGTCGCCACGGCGATTGACATTCGCCACCTTTCACTCGGCATCGCACTCAAAGGAAACTCAACATCCGACACACTCTATCTTGCCTATATCGCGAGAGGTTTTGCGGCGCATTACGGACATGCGCTCGACAGCGTGCTGACACCAGCGTCAGTCGCTCTCGTTATAGATCTCTTCAGCACACCTCATGCCGGTGAAGAGATTGTTGAAGCTTTGCCCGCCGATCCACGTGCAATCTTTCAATCTGAATTTCTCGAAGCGTTTGACAAGAGTGGTTCGCATTGGTTTCTCGATGCGATTGCGGCGAATGACTTTGTCGGCATGACGCCCCAGGCACCGCTGCGGCTCTACTACGGCGAGAGCGATATCGACGTCGTACCGGAAGAAGCTATCAGAGGTGCTGAACGCTATCGTTCACGAGGTGCCGATGCGCGTGCCATCAGCGTCGGGCCTTTCGACCATAATGCATCTCTGCTTGCCGCCGCACCGCTCATATTTGATTGGCTGCAATCGTTAGAGGCCTGTGCCGCTGATCTCGCCGCCTGCGACACCAAGAGCTGAGTTGCTTCAACCACCACGGCGGACGTTGCGCGCACAAGCTGACTTAATCGCTTCGTCCGCCTTTCCGGTGGTAGGCGGTGGCAGTATCCAACCTTCACAGCGCGGATCGACGGCACCTTTTGCGCACCAAAGGCCCGTACCATCCGGCTGCGTGGCGAAGTGCAATCCTTGGGTGCCACGCGCTTTGTCATCAAGCCTGGCACCCAGATAGTTGAGTACGGCAATGCGCAATTTTGCGGCATCACCTGCCATCGGGCGTGTTTGCTTATGCATATTGGTCAATGGCACGGCTTCAACGGTTTCGAGAGACATCGATCCGTCGGTTGCGCGCATCATGCCCACTTTGGCCAGCAGGCCGAAGTCCCGACAAATGTCGAAGCGAGCCATATTCTGTGTGCCGAAGTGTAGAAAGTTGCCTAGACCATATAGAATGAGACGACCATCGGTAATTGCCGCGCCGCGCGCTACATGCGCATGATGGCCGACGACAATATCGATTCCGTCAGGCAGATTTTCGAACCGCGCTGCTTCGGTGGTCGTCACGACAGGCGCAAATTCCATACCATAGTGGACCGAGAGAATGCGCAGATCTGCCGGGGCCTGCGCGAGTTCATCGGTGAGCTGTTTGAAATTTTCTTCACCACGCAACGAGCCTGCATTGCCTTCACGCGCTGGAAGACCACCGCCGCCAATGCCGAAGGCGGAGATCGCAATCTTCGTGTCGCCGACAGAAAATAATTGCGGCATCAACGCTTCGCGTTCGCTTCGGCCAATTCCCGGCCATGCGAGAAGACCCTGCCCGCGCAAAGCCTCCATATTTTTCAAGGTCTCACCTGCACCAGCTATGCCAAAATCCATCGCGTGATTATTGGCGGTGGAAAACACATTGATGCCTGCGCTCACGAGCGCCCGCGCGCCAGCCGGATGCATGCGAAAGACAAACATCTTATCGCGAGAGGCGATCATGTTGTTGTCGGTTACCACTGTTTCGAGATTGGCAAAAACTAGGTCAGCTTTGAGCCAAGGACGCATAGGTTCGAGTGACCCATCGACAGAAAGCAAATACCCTGCCTTGTAACCACCCTCAGACGATACGCGAGCACCGCTGGCATTGAGACCGGTGTCGCCGACAAAGACGAGGCTCAGGTGTTCGTCAGCACGCAGGTTGCCCGCGCTCATCGCCAGTCCGGCACAAAATATACCAATGACCAAAGCTGCCCGCATGCGCCCGTTCTCCTGCTGGAGGCAAATACACAGGCCTAGGAGTTCGCTGTCCAGCAGAAACAGGACCGCGGTATTGTCCGAATCTTCCTGCTTCAACCGATCGACTCCACGAAAGGATTAGTTTTTATCTCTACCCGCTTGTGGCTTGCCCCCCTGACAGGCATCATATTTTCCTGTCGGTGCGAAACTCACAAAGATGCGCTTGTATGACAGGTCCTTGGGAGGGGAAGTTCGGATGCTCAAGCAAAGCGAAACACAGGCTAATGCCGAAGGGATCGGCGAGGCAGCGGCGGACACGACCAATGCGCTTAGCCCGATTGTCGGCATCAGCCGCGAAGATGTGCTGTCAGCTCTCGGCTCGATCCTTGGCGGGGCCATACGTCAACCTTTCACATTCATGCAGCATCTTGGATCGTTCGGTCGCAACGTGGTCGACATTGTCGGCGGCGAGACACGCTTTGCACCAGAACCCAAAGACCGCCGCTTCACCGACAGCGCATGGACGACAAGCCCCGTCTATCGCCGCGTGATGCAAAGCTGGCTCGCCTTCCAGACGGAAGTGCATGGTTTCATCGGTTCGCTCAATCTTGATTCCGTTGAGCATCGTCGCGCAATGATCATTGCCGATATTCTGATTGATGCCGCCGCTCCCACCAATACGCTCATCGGCAATCCGTCCGCCGTCAAGCTCGCGCTCGATACGGGCGGCGCATCGCTGGTGCAGGGCGCGCGCAATGCGCTGGATGATTTACGCAACAACAATGGTATGCCTTCGCAAGTGGACAAGACGCCGTTCAAGGTCGGCGTCAATCTTGCAAGCACCGAGGGTTCCGTTGTCTACCGCACGGAGATGCTCGAACTTTTGCAATACACGCCTAAGACCGGCACTGTTCATGCGGTGCCGCTTCTTTTTGTGCCGCCGCAGATCAACAAATATTACGTGCTAGATCTGACGCCAGAAAAGAGCATCTCGCAATTTCTGGTCAGTCAAGGCTTTCAGGTCTTTGTGGTGAGCTGGCGCAATCCGGGGCCGGAGCATCGCGACTGGGGCCTTGCCGACTATGTGACGGCGCTTGCCGATGTCATCGGCGTTATCTGTGCCATCACTAAGTCAAAAGAGATTAATGTTTCGGGCGGTTGCTCAGGCGGCATCACAACCGCGACGCTTTTGAGCCATCTTGCCGCTGAAGGTGACAAGCGCGTGAAATCCGCGACATTCTGGGTCTGCGTGCTTGATCCGCAAATGGAAGACAGTGATGTCGGCGCGCTTGTTACCAAACGCGGTATCGACATGGCGCGCAAACGCTCTGCCAAAAAAGGCATTCTGTCCGGCAACGATCTGTCGCGCGTTTTCGCCTGGCTCAGGCCCAATGATCTTGTCTGGAACTATGTCGTCAATAATTACCTGCATGGGCAAAAACCACCGGCCTTTGACGTGCTGTTCTGGAATAATGATTCAACAAATCTCACAGCGACACTTCATTCCGACTATCTGTCGCTCTATGACACCAAGCCTTTTGCCAATCCTGGTACTGTCGAAATGCTCGGCCATCCGATTGACTTGAGCAAAGTGAAAATCGACAGTTTCATCGTTGGCGGCGTCACTGATCACATCACGCCTTGGAAAGCCTGCTACCGCACGACCAAGATGCTCAGCGGCAAGAAGGAGTTTGTATTGTCGAACAGTGGACATATTCAGGCGATCCTCAACCCGCCCGGCAATCCTAAGGCCAAGTATTTCGTCAATGACAAGCTGCCCGATACGGCAGACGAATGGGCGGCCACCGCAACGCCGGTGCAAGGTTCGTGGTGGGAACGCTGGGCGGTATGGCTCGGCGAGCGTTCGGGCGAGAAAATTAGCGCACCTAAGAAACTCGGTAATGCAAAGTACAAAGCCAGCGACGCAGCGCCCGGCACCTATATTATGGGCTAGGTTCTGCACCCGCAGAAAATTCCTCGTTTTCAGAAAAGTTCGTCCATGACTGCCAAAAGATTGCCGACCTATCACATGATCAAGGCCGGCTCGAACCGGTTGCGCGCGGCTGTCTGGAAAGCGACGGGCGTCAAGACCGGTTTACCGCTGCTTTTTTTCAACGGCATCGGAGCCAACATCGAGGTCATCGCGCCATTTGCCGAAGCGCTTGATGATCGCGATGTCATTACCTTTGACGCGCCGGGTGTCGGCAAATCAGATGCTGCCTTCATGCCCTATCGTCCGTGGCAATTGGCACGCATGGCGGCCTCTGTTCTTGACAATCTTGGCTACAATGAAGTCGATGTCATGGGCGTTTCATGGGGCGGCGCGATGGCGCAGCAGTTTGCATTTCAATTTGCTGCGCGCACGCATCGTCTCATTCTTTGTGCGACGGCTGCGGGCGTTCTGATGGTGCCGGGCCATCCCAAAGCACTCATTAAACTCGCCCATCCGCGCCGCTATATGGACGCTGATTATTTGAAGCAACATTTTGAATCGCTTTACGGCGATAATTCCAAAGACGCACCGGATCATTCAAGCCGCATGATTGCGCCCAGCATGCTCGGATATCTCTATCAGTTGATGGCGGGCGCGGGATGGACCAGCGCACCGTTCCTGCCCTTCCTGAAACAACAAACTTTGGTGCTCGCGGGCGATAATGATCAGATCGTGCCGCCGATCAACGGGCATTTTCTGACAAAGCTTATTCCCAATGCACGTTTGCAGATCGTGGCAGGCGGTCATTTGTTTCTTGTGTCGCGCGCCGCAGAAGTGATCCCAATGATCAGGGAATTCCTCGATGAAGAAGAAGCGGCTCCCGCAGTAGCGGGAGCCGCCTGAACCACTAGCGGAAAGCGAGGCCGTCGAATGTACCGGCGCTGCGCCAACCTTCGAGATATTTGAAATAGGCGGTCGCTCCGGACGGGTAACCGACATTGTATTTTGCAGCAGGTCCTGCGGTCTGGCCTTCGTTATTATAGTAGCCCGGCGTGCAGTCGGGCGAACCGATCATGCGTCCGCCGCCTGTGAGCAGCAGCGCTACCCATTCGGCTTGCGCCTCCTCGGTCACTTCCACTTCCTTTGCGCCTTTGTCGAGCGCATGGCGGATGATCGCGGCAATGGTCGCTCCGGATTCCGTCAGATTATGCGGCACGTTGGAAATGAGGTTCGCACCTTGCGTCGGTTGCACGAAGAAGGCATTGGGGAAGCCATGTACATGAGTGCCGTGCTTTGAGCGCATACCTTCCGACCAAACCTGCGAGAGTTTCAGTCCGTCGCGGCCTGTGAGATCGAAACCGGCGCGGCGGGTATATTCCGTGCCGACTTCGAAGCCGGACGCATAAATGATGCAATCCACTTCATATTCAACACCGGCAACGACGATGCCTTTTTCGGTGATCTTCTCAACGCCCTTGCCATCCGTGTCGATGAGATGCGTGCCGGGTTCATTGAAGGATTGCAGATAGGCATCGTGGAAGCAGGGGCGCTTGCAGAGCTGGCGATACCAAGCTTTCAAATTTTGCGCGGTTGCCTCGTCTTTGACGATCGAGTCGACCCGCGAACGGATTTCTTCCATCTTTTCAAAGTCTGAATCTTCAAATGCCGCCATCATATTTTCCGGCGTCATCTTATCGCGCGGCAATTCCATGATCTTTGTGCGGATGCGACGGGCGAGATCAGTCCAACCATCTTGAACAAGATCTTCCTCAGCGACATCGCCCGCCTGATTGGCAGTGAAATTTTCAAGCCAACGCTTTTGCCAGCCGGGCGTGGCGATGGAGGCAAACCATTCAGGATCGAGCGGCTTGTTGGCGCGCACGTCAACCGACGATGGCGTGCGCTGCACGACATAAAGCGTGTCGCAAGCGCGCGCGAGATGCGGCACGCATTGCACCGAGGTAGCGCCGGTACCGATGATCGCAACGCGCTTATCGCGGAGTTTTTCCAGTGGCGCGCCTTTCGGATCGCCGCCGGTATACTCATAATCCCAGCGGCTCGTATGAAACGAATGACCCTTGAAGGACTGGATGCCCGGAATGCCCGGAAGTTTAGGCACATGGAGCGGGCCAGTACCCATGCCGACATAGTCGGCAGTGAAGCGGTCACCACGATTGGTTTCAATGATCCAGCGCGAATTGTCTCCGTCCCATGTCATGTTCTCGACTTCGGTATGAAACAGCGCACCCTTATAGAGATCATATTGCTTACCGATGCGCTGGCACTGCGCAAGAATTTCCGGCGCGTGCGCATATTTTTCGGTCGGCATGTGGCCAGTTTCTTCGAGTAGCGGCATGTAGATCATGGAAGCGGTATCGCATTGCGCACCTGGATAGCGGTTCCAGTACCAAGTACCGCCGAAGTCGCCGCCCTTCTCGATGATGCGCACGTCGGAGATGCCCGCTTCGGCAAGACGCGCACCCGTGACGAGGCCAGCAAAGCCACCGCCGACGAAGGCAAACGTCACATGATCGGTAAGTCGTGCACGCTCGACACGCGGCGTGTACGGATCATCTAGATAGTGGGCGAGCTGTCCCTTGATCTGCAAATATTGTTCATTGCCGTCTGAGCGCAGACGCTTGTCGCGCTCGGCGCGATAGCGGGCGATGAGGGCTTGCTTGTCGAAACGGGCACCGCTTGGTGCGCTGCTCTCTGTCACTGTCATCGGGGCTTCCTCGTTTATGATAATTTGTCAGTTTTCTTGAGGTCATTCTCCCGATCTGCTGACGATTTGCAATTAAAACCAGCAAATGGCA
>TARA_R110000868_G_scaffold205939_3_pt1 | contig 17080 bp, 17 predicted proteins | sample TARA_R110000868 | Tara Oceans TARA_R110000868 (sample SAMEA4397489) | marine metagenome | biome: Polar Biome; feature: [SRF] surface water layer (ENVO:00010504); material: water (ENVO:00002006), including particulate matter (ENVO:01000060) such as... | depth 5 m | reverse complement strand
CACGCCGGGGGTCGCGGGTTCGAGTCCCGTCCGCTGCGCCATTTTCATCCTCGCTTCATCCCCTCTGTGACGTATCGATTTTCATCCAAAATCTTCGCAAAGCCTTTTCTTAAAAAACACCTAAACATCTGAACTTATACGCATTTCTTGCCTCCTATCACGGTAGCCAGTGATCGTAGCGGCCTGCTAAGCTCGCGCTTTCACACCAACAGCCCTAGGGCGCACCGGACAAGGAACAAGCATGAAACAGCATCGTTTAGCAGCGGCGGTCGCCCTGGTAGGTTTGGTACTCGCAGGTTGCGATTCGCAAACTAGCGAAATCAGCCTGGAAACACCTGCACAGAAAGCTTCCTACGGTATCGGCCTGAACATGGGCAAAAGCCTGGCTCAGGAAGGCATGGATGACTTGGACTCCAATGCTGTGGCTCAAGGCATCGAAGACGCTATTGGCAAGAAAGAGCAGCGCCTGAAAGATGAAGAGCTAATCGAGGCCTTTGCCTTCCTGCAGAAGCGTGCAGAAGAGCGCATGGTTACTCTGAATGAAGAGTCGGCTAAGGCTGGTAAGAAATTCCTTGAAGACAACGCCAAGCGTGACGGCGTAACCACTACTGCGTCTGGTCTGCAGTACGAAGTAGTGAAGAAAGCTGACGGCGCACAGCCAAAGGCAACTGACGTGGTGACTGTGCATTACGAAGGCAAGCTGACTGATGGCAGCGTCTTCGACAGCTCAGTTGAGCGTGGCAGCCCGATTGATCTGCCTGTTAGCGGTGTGATCCCAGGTTGGGTTGAAGGTCTGCAGTTGATGCACGTTGGCGAGAAGTACAAGCTGTATATTCCAAGCGAGCTGGCTTACGGCGACCAGAGCCCGACCCCGGCCATTCCAGCCAACTCGGTGCTGGTATTTGATCTTGAGCTGATTGCGATCAAAGACGCTGCCGCTGAAGAGTAACGCTTAGCGATACACACAACGCCCCGTCTCGACGGGGCGTTGTCGTTTCTGTCGGTCACAATCTGCGCTTTTTGGTTGACTTGCGGGTCTTAAAGGGTGCGCTCAGTGGTTGCGGTGTTACGGTTATGCACATTTCCCATGGTGGCCGTGACCGGTTAAAGTAACTCTCTTTAATAAATCCGTTGCCATTTTTAAATTATTGATTTATATGAGGTTTTGGCCCGTGGGCAAAAATTGTCCGATCTGTGACGAGACCCCATGGGCTGGGCGTTTGCCAGGGTTATCGAGAAACTGTTCACAAGGTTATCCACAGCTTTAGTGGATAACCTTGGTTAGCCCAACGGGTATGCGGGGTTGCCGGGAGAGGACGATGAAAACACCGAAAAATTTCGCGCATTACCTGTTTTTAGCTCGACGTTTCCTCAAGGCAGGCCGGTTACCGGCGTTGCTGTTATCAGTCGCTCGAAAGCGTGAGAAATTGGGAAGTGGCTTTGCCGAGTTGGCGGATCAACTTAAGTTGCTGCAGGCACTTTGCCTAGCTTGGTGGCGCGGTGAATATCGGGCCATCGACTCGCGCGCATTGCTCGCGGTGGTGGCGGCCTTGCTGTACTTCGTCACGCCGTTGGATGCCATACCTGATTGGCTGTTTGGCATTGGCCTGGTCGATGATCTAGCCGTGCTCGCCTGGGTGTTGCGCACCTGGCAGACGGAACTTACCGCGTTTCAGCAATGGCGAGCGGCTCAGTCTCCTGAGGTGCTGCAGATAGTTGAACGTTTACCCGAGGCGGACGAATCAGCCAACGTTATAGAAGGAACGCTGCAATAAAATCTGTTGCCGGCGTCAGCTGTCGTTAAGTAACTGCTTAATTAGCCCCTGATCTCGCAGTTGCAACAGTATTTTATCGAGACGCTCGGCGCTGACCGGCAGTTGTGGGCTGTAGGTGCAATGCATGTCATAGCGCTCAATCACCCAAGTGTTAATCCGTAGCGGTGCATTCGCCTGTTTATTCATCTGGAAGCGCAGCGTCCGACGCATGCCGATGATTGCGTCTAGGCGCTGTTTGCGCAGCAGGTTAAACCCGACGGTATGATCACGCAGATTTTTGCGGTTAATTCTCTGTGTAGCGAAGGCGTCCATCAATGCACTGTTGTAGACATAACCTAGCTGGGTGCCAAGGTTCTTGCCATAGAGGTCCTGCAGGCTATTGATCGGTGCTTGCTGACGGTGCACGAGGAGAACATCTTCTTCGCTGTAGAGCGGGGCTGACCAGTGATAGCGCTCGGGGTTGTCTATCCACTGCGGGGTGTTGTTACAGATGACATGAATGCGGCCGCGTTGCATGTATTCATCAATACGTTTGTTTGGTGTTTCGACGAACGCCGCTTGATAACCCAGCTGTTGGCTGACCCGTTGCCCTAACTCGTAAATGAAACCGCCATGCAATTGTTGCTCGCGCACGTCGACGTAAGGCATACCGTCAGCGCTGGCGAAGCCCCATCTCAACTCGTCCGCGCTAGCCAGGCTGCTGCAGCTAATCATGATCAGTATGAGCAGTCTGTGCAAAACGTTCTCCCAAGTGGGCTTGATAAACTGAGGGCAGTATAGATCACGCGCTTTGTGCTGACGGGCTGTTAAGATGGCCGCCTATTCTGGAGTTGCTGAGAGTCACGCAAGTGCTCTGTATGGAGATTTACAGATGAATGTGCAAGTGATCGAGCGCGATGGTGCGCCTGAGTATGCGGTACTGCCCTGGGCGCAATATCAAGCGTTACTGCAAGCTGCTGGGCACGTCCCTGAGGTTGTTGTCGCTGCGGCGGTTGATGCCATCAAGCCAGCCCTTAGCCAGCTGACGGCGCTGCGCACGGCCAAGGACTTGAGTGTCGATCAGCTGGCGCGCAATGTCGGAATCAGTCCGCATTATCTGAGCATGATTGAGAGTGGTGAGCGTGAGCCTGACGCCGCCATCCAGCGTGCGCTAGCCTGGCATTTAGGCGTTGCTGGGTGGGAGTCGCAGCTTTGAGCGTGAGCATCAGCCGGCAGCACTGGCAAGCCTTGCTGGGTGAGTTAGAGAGCGCCCAGCGCCAGCGCCACGTCGTGACCTATCGGGCGATGATCGAGCGCTTGGCGCTGCCAAGCCCAGCCATGCAAACCCTCGCAGCGGCACTGGAGCATCTAGCTGCTCTGGATGCGCGCGCCGAGCGTCCGCTGCGCAGTGCATTGGTGATCAGCCAGGGAGCGAGTCGCTTGCCACGTACCGGTTTCTTCGAGTGTGTGAGCCGTTTGGGGCGCTTTAGCGGCGCTTCTGATGGTGTTGCAGCGGCGTCTTGGCATGCTGCAGAAGTGGCTCGGGTATTCGAATTTACTTACTCGGAAGACCTCTGATGTTCGGTGCGCTGCGGGCGCATATCGGCTATTGGCTCGCGCGCCGCTTGTTTCACTGGGCGTGGTTGGTCAAACAGCCGCGTGTCTGGGGTTGGCTGGAAGGGCAGTTTTCGCGTATGGCCAATCTGGGCGATAGCCAGGCTCAAAGCTTCTATGGGCACATCTTGCTGTTTCGCGGCCAAGGCTTGGGCGCGCGCAACGAAGGTCGTCGTCTGCTCGGTTTAGCGGCCAAAGCAGGCGATGCAAAGGCAGCCTACCAGCTCGGTGTTTTGAGCTTGGCAGGCGACCCTCAGCACGCCGAGAGTGCGCAACAGGCCGTTGCCTGGTGGACCCTGGCCGCGCAAGCGGGTCACCCCGCGGCTGCCTACCGTTTGGCTGAGTTGTATCGCACTGGCGCCGCCGGTTTGAGCGCCGACGCCGCGCAAGCTGAGCATTTTACTGTCATGTCGAATCGCTTAAGCGGCCTCTGATTCAGCAGATTGCTTTCACCCTTAAGCTGCCGTGTCTGCCTGTGTATCGATGATATGCAGGCTATAACCCGGTACAGCCTTGGCGTGGCGTTTCGCTTCAGATGCCAGAGCTGCCAACTGGCTGGCATCTAACTGTGCGCATTGCTCGGGATGCACGTGCACCACACCCAATGACAACGACAGCAGAGCGTATTCCTGACGTTTTCCGCTGCGATCATGGGCAATAAAGCAGCCGGCATGCAGGTATTCTTCACGGTAGAAACGACGGCATTGGCTCTGAAAGTCTTCCAGCAGTCGGTTGAGCCGTGCGCGCCAGTCCTGCGAACCGAGCACCAGAAGAAAGTCATCGCCGCCGATATGCCCGACAAAGTCCCGCGTCGGATCGATCCGGTCATTCAGGCACTGCGCCAGGCTGAGTAGTACTTCATCGCCTTTGCCATAGCCGTAGATATCGTTGAAGGGCTTAAAGTTGTCGATATCCACATAGCACACCACGGCTTCGCGGCCCTGTTGCAGTAAGCGGGTTAGGCATTGCTGTATCGGTACATTACCGGGTAATAGGGTCAGTGGGTTGGCGTAGCGCGCCTGCTGGATCTTCAGTTCGGTGATTAGCTTGAGGACATCGATGACCCGTCCCAGTCCGCTATAGCACCCGTTCTCCGTGATGATGAAGTCTTCCTCGATACGCTGGCGGGCACGACTGGTCAGTAGGCGGCTGACTTGCTGCAGAGACTGGCTGGTTTCCACAGCCAAGTAGTCGTCACTCATCAAACGACTAATCGGTTTGCGCGCGTGTAACTCGTTGGCAAAGGGCTTGAGTAAGGTTTCGGCCAGAGAATGGCGGTGCACGATGCCGACGGGTTGCTGGGTCTCGTTGAGCACGGCCAGTGAATTGAGATTGGCCTGGGCACGAAACATTTCCAGCACCTCGCTGGTGGACGTGCTCGTAGCCACTGCCGGCTGCGTGTTAAGTAGACCGCGCAGGTCGCTAACGTCCTCGCCCAATGGGCTATTAAGACAGGTTTTGGGCAATAGATTAAGGGCGTCATGCGGTGGCTGTTCTTGCGGGCGGCAGAGTAGGTAGCCTTGCAGCAGGTCGACGCCCATCTCGGCCAGCACCGCGAGTTCCTCGGGTAATTCGATACCTTCGGCAATCACCTGAGCGCGAGAAGCTTTGGCCATTTTTAGGATGGAACCCACGAACTCGCGCTTGACGGCATCCTGATGGATGCCGTCGATAAAGTGCCGGTCGATCTTGACGTAATCCGGGCGCAGCTCAGACCACAGACGCAAGCTTGAATAGCCCGCACCGAGATCATCTAAGGCAATCGAAAAGCCCATGGCACGGTAGTGGTGTAGGGCCTTGTCGAGCATGGCAAAGTCGTCGGTGGGTGATTGCTCGGTCAACTCGATGACCACACGGCTCGGTGGAATACCTAGGCTTTGAAGCAGTTGCAGGGTGCGCCCGGGCTGATGCTTGGGCTCCATCAGTGAGTCCGGCGAGACGTTGAGGAACAGCTTGCCTTCAAGCTTGAGCTGGCTGAAGCGTTGGCAGGCATTCTTGCGGCAGAGCAGTTCCAATTCACTCAAGCGACCCGCGCTGCGCGCCACGGCGAACAGGTTGATGGGCGAGTGCAGAACGCTGTTGGATGGCCCGCGGCTAAGGGCTTCATAGCCGAGAATACGTCGTTCGGAGAGCGAGATAATAGGTTGGAACAGGCTATGCAGGTCGCCATTGGCGAGGATGGTGTCCAGCGCGCGGAACTGCTCGGTGACGATCATGACGGCTCTCTGTGGCATAAAAAACGGGGACTGGTATTGCTACCAGTCCCCGCATTTCACGACAGTTTGATGACCCTTTGATGACGCCCGCGGTTTACTGTTTGGCTAGGCGAGTATTCAAGCCTAAATAGTCGAGCAAGATGCGCCCGCTTTCGGCGAGGTAAGCATCATCTTCCGGTTTTATTTTTTTGTCTTCAACCGGCAGAGCATCTTCATCTTCTTGCTTGAGCTTGCTTAACGGTACTTCACCTTTGGCTTCGCGCCGGCTGTTTTCGATGGCCAGTTGCTGGCCTTCGATATCAGTTTGTTGGGCGCGACGCTTCGTCTCATTGAGGCTGACGCTGGTTTCCTTCATCAGCTTTTGCGCCAGCTGTAGGCGCTCACGGGCGAAGGTGAAGTCCGCATTTTGCGCGGTACGCTTCTCGTACCGGTTCTGCAGTTCGGCCAGGAACGGTTTGATCGCATCCAATTCCGGCTTGATCGCTGGTTTGATGCTGTCCCATGGCATGGCCTCGGGCAGTGCGCTCTCGCCGATTTCCTTGGTGTCCATGATGTCCGGGTACTGAATATCCGGGATCACGCCCTGATGCTGGGTGCTTTGCCCGGAGACGCGGTAGAACTTGGCCAGGGTCAGTTTCAACTCGCCATGATTAAGCGGTTGGATGGTCTGAACGGTGCCTTTACCGAAGGTTTGCCCGCCGAGAATCAGTGCGCGGTGATAGTCCTGCATGGCCCCGGCGAAAATTTCTGACGCTGAGGCTGAGAGGCGATTGACCAACACGGCCATCGGACCTTTGTAGTAGATGCCGGTGTTCTCGTCGGCCAGCACATCAACCCGGCCATCGCTGTTGCGCACCAGTACGGTGGGACCTTGGTCAATAAATAGCCCAGTCAGCTCGGTGGCTTCTTGCAGTGAGCCACCACCATTGTTACGCAGGTCAATAACCACGCCGTCGACTTTTTCTTTTTCCAGTTCGGTTAGCAGGCGTTTAACGTCACGGGTGGTGCTTTTGTAGTTCGGGTCGCCGGCGCGGAAGGCTTTGAAGTCCAAGTAGAACGCCGGAATTTCGATAACGCCAAGGGTGTAGTCACGGTTCTCATGCTTAAGATGAAGAACTGACTTCTTCGCCGCCTGTTCTTCTAGCTTCACCGCTTCACGGGTGATGGAAACGACTTTACTGGTCTGGTCGTTCGGGGCGTTGCTGGCCGGAATCACTTCCAGGCGTACTTGCGAGCCCTTTGGGCCACGAATCAGTTTGACCACTTCATCCAAGCGCCAGCCGATCACATCAACTATTTCCTTGCTGCCCTGGGCAACCCCGATGATCTTGTCAGCTGGGGCGATCTGCTTGCTCTTTTCCGCAGGGCCGGCCGGCACCAAGCGCACGACTTTGACGTGTTCATTGTCGCTTTGTAGCACCGCACCAATACCTTCGAGCGATAGGCTCATATTGATGTCGAAGTTTTCTGCGTTATCGGGCGAAAGATAGGTGGTGTGAGGGTCGTAAGACATGGCAAAGGCATTGATGTACGCCTGGAATACGTCTTCACCACGAGTTTGCTGGAGCCGCGCGACTTGGTTTTTGTAGCGCTTGGTCAATAGCTCCTGAATGGCCTTTGGCTCTTTGCCAGCAATTTTCAGGCGCAGCACTTCATCTTTAACTCGCTTGCGCCAGAGGTCGTCCAATTCGGCGACGTTCTTGACCCAAGGTGCGTTCTCACGATCGATGAGCAGGCTTTCATCGCTGTCGAAGTCAATGGTGTCGACGCCTTGTTCGAGCATGTTCAGGGCAAACTTCAGACGGCCTTGCAAGCGCTCCAGATGGCGCGTGTAGATGGCAAAGCCGGGTTGCAGATCGCCGTTCTTAAGCAGGTCGTCAAAGCGCGTACGCCATTGATCGAATTCCGCGATGTCGCTGGCGATGAAGTAGCTGCGCGAGGGGTCGAGCATCTTCAGGTAGCCCTGATAGATTTTCTCTGAGCGCTCGTCATTCAACGGTGGCTTGTTGTAATGATGACGCTTCAACAACTCGACCACGTTGAGGCTGGCGATCACTTGCTCGCGGTCAGGCTGCAAGTACTCCCAAGAGTCATTGGCGGTTTTCGCCGCAAGCGGCAGAGTGCTCAGGGCAAATGAGAGTGCGAGGGTGGCGCTGAGTAAGGATCGCTTCATGCTGGTTCGACGTGTGGGCAGTTTATAACGCATATTAGGCCGTCTTTAATGGCGCCCAGTTCCATCGGCGCAATGCAAAAGCCCGGTGTTCAGCGCCGGGCTCGGTTTAAATGCACTATGGAGGCAGCGTGAAGGCATTGCAAGGCGTTGAAGGCCGTGTGGAATGGGCAGAACACCCAGCACCGGTCTGTGATATTGGCGAAATTCGTATCCGTGTGGCGGCCGCAGGGCTCAACCGTGCCGACTTGTTGCAGCGCGCTGGGCTCTATGCGCCGCCGCCTGGTACCACTGAGGTGCTCGGGCTGGAGTGCGCCGGCGTCGTCAGTGAAGTAGGTGCCGGTTGTGCCTGGAAAGTTGGCGACCGGGTATGCGCTTTGTTGAGCGGCGGCGGCATGGCTGAGGAGGTGGTGGTTGATGCGCGTCACGTGTTGCCTGTACCTGACGGGGTGACACTGCATGAGGCAGCAGCATTGCCAGAGGTATACGCCACGGCCTGGCTCAATCTATTCCAGCTGGCGGGTCTGAAACCTGGGCAGAAAGTGTTGTTGCACGCTGGGGCCAGTGGCGTTGGTTCGGCGGCTATTCAGTTATGCAAAGCATTTGGCAGCCCGAGTTGGGTCAGTGTCGGTTCGCCGGAGCGCTTAGCCTACTGCGAAAGTCTGGGTGCACAGGGCGGGGTGCTGCGCGGCGAAGAACACTTACAGACGTTGCGTGATTTCGCGCCGTTTGATGTGATTCTCGACCCGGTGGGTGGCAGTTATGCCGCGCTTAACCTGGACTTGCTGGCTCAGGATGGCCGCTGGGTAAACATCGGGTTGCTCGGTGGTCGCCAGGCGGAGTTAGACATGGCGGTGGTGCTGGGCAAGCGCATTCAGCTGATCGGCTCAACCCTGCGTAACCGCGACGAGCAGTTCAAGGCTGACTTGTTGCGCGATTTGCAGCAGTTTGTCTGGCCGCTGTTTGCCGAAGGACGGCTAAAGCCGCAACTTCAGCAGGCCTTTGCGCTCAAAGATGCCGAGGCTGCTTTTGCTGCGTTGGCAACAAACCAGGTCAACGGCAAGCTGGTACTGGTAATAGACTCAGCCTTGGTTTGAAATACGATATCGATTGGCTTAGTCAATCGATGCTATGGCGGCAATTAATAAGCTTTTTTTGTTTCAGGCGCTAAAATGGGCGCTGTAAATTTCTTAACCCTCAGAAGGAATCAGAGATGAACCTCATCAATACCCAAGTTCAACCGTTCAAGGTCAACGCTTTCCACAACGGTAAGTTCATTGAAGTTACCGAGCAGTCCTTGAAGGGCAAGTGGTCGGTACTGATCTTCATGCCGGCTGCTTTCACCTTCAACTGCCCGACTGAGATCGAAGACGCTGCTAACAACTACGCTGCGTTCCGTGATGCCGGCACCGAAGTCTACATCGTTACCACTGACACTCACTTCTCGCACAAAGTCTGGCACGAAACTTCGCCTGCCGTTGGCAAGGCCCAGTTCCCGCTGATTGGTGACCCGACTCACCAGCTGACTAATGCCTTTGGTGTGCACATCGCTGAAGAGGGCCTGGCTCTGCGTGGCACTTTCCTGATCAACCCGGACGGCGTGATCAAGACTGTTGAGATTCACTCCAACGAAATTGCCCGTGACGTATCGGAAACCCTGCGCAAGCTGAAAGCTGCTCAGTACACTGCTGCTCACCCAGGCGAAGTTTGCCCGGCTAAGTGGAAAGAAGGCGAGAAGACTCTGGCTCCGTCTCTGGACCTGGTTGGTAAGATCTAAATCGCTTTCAGCGCCGCCTCGCCAAGGCAGGCAGCGCTGAAACGGCTTTAAATCTGTTCTGCGCTTAAGAGCTGAAACCCAGTCTCTATAGTGCCCGACGCCCGGGCGCAATCCGTCCGGGCGTTTTTGTTTCTGTGATTTGTCAAAGGGATACCTGAATCATGTTGGACGCCACGCTTAAAACCCAGTTGAAGGCCTACCTCGAAAAGGTCACCCAGCCGTTCGAGATCGTTGCGTCCCTTGATGACAACGAAAAATCTCGTGAAATGAGTGGGCTATTGCATGACATCGTCAGCCTGACTGACAAGATCACGTTGCGTGAAGACGGTAGCGATAGCCGTGTACCATCTTTCTCGCTTAACCGCCCGGGCGCAGATATCTCCTTGCGGTTTGCCGGTATTCCCATGGGGCACGAATTTACTTCCTTGGTATTGGCGCTGCTGCAAGTGGGCGGTCATCCGTCCAAGCTCGCTGAGGATGTGATTTCCCAAATTCAAAACCTTGAGGGTGAGTTCAACTTCGAGACTTACTTCTCGCTGTCCTGCCAGAATTGCCCAGATGTGGTGCAGGCGCTGAACTTAATGGCCGTGCTCAACCCGAAGATTCGCCATGTCGCCATCGACGGTGCGCTGTTCCAAGATGAAGTGGAAACGCGCCAAATCATGTCGGTACCGAGTATCTACTTGAACGGCGAACTGTTCGGCCAAGGCCGCATGGAAGTCGAGCAGATTCTTGCCAAAATTGATACCGGCGCCAGTGCCCGCGATGCGGAGAAACTCAACGCCAAAGAAACCTTCGACGTGCTGGTTATTGGTGGTGGCCCGGCGGGCGCTGCGGCTGCCGTCTACGCAGCACGCAAAGGCATTCGTACCGGTGTGGCAGCCGAGCGTTTTGGTGGCCAGGTGCTGGACACCATGTCCATCGAGAACTTTATCTCAGTGCAGGAAACTGAAGGGCCTAAGCTGGTTCGCGCGCTGGAAGAGCACGTTAAGCAATACGAAGTCGACATCATGAACTTGCAGCGTGCCAGCGCTATTATTCCTGCCAAGCAAGCCGGTGAGCTGCATGAAGTGCACTTCGACAGCGGTGCATCGCTAAAAGCCAAGACGTTGATTCTTGCTACTGGTGCACGCTGGAGAGAGATGAACGTGCCGGGCGAGCAGGAATACCGCAACAAAGGCGTGGCTTACTGCCCGCATTGCGACGGCCCACTGTTCAAAGGCAAGCGGGTCGCAGTGATCGGCGGTGGTAACTCTGGTGTAGAGGCTGCCATCGACCTGGCTGGCATCGTGGCGCACGTTACCTTACTGGAGTTCGACAGCGCGTTGCGTGCCGATGCCGTACTGCAGAAAAAGCTGCACAGCCTGCACAACGTTAAGGTGATCACCAGCGCCTTGACCAGCGAAGTGAAAGGCGATGGCCAGAAGGTTAACGGTTTGGTCTACAAGGACCGTAACTCGGACGAGTTCGTCTCCGTCGAGCTGGAAGGCATCTTCGTGCAGATTGGTCTGCTGCCCAACACCGAGTGGCTGAAAGGCACTGTTGAGTTGTCCAACCGTGGCGAGATCATTGTTGATTCGCGGGGCGAAACCTCGCTGCCCGGTATCTTCGCCGCGGGTGACGTGACTACGGTGCCGTACAAGCAGATTGTGATCGCTATAGGCGAGGGCGCCAAAGCTTCGTTGAGCGCTTTCGATCACCTGATTCGCAGCTGATAGACCTGCCTCCGTGAGGCGCCGATGTATTCGTCGGCGCTAGCGCGCTTGCCTCACAATAGATAAAAACGGGCCACCTGTGAGGGTGGCCCGTTTTTTTGTACGAATTTAAACGCTTAGCGCGGCTGGCCGGTCAGGGTCAGCGGCATATGGCGGTTGACGTCCTTGTACAGCAGGTAGCTGAACGGGCCTGGGCCGCCGGCATAGCAGGCTTGCGGGCAGAAGGCGCGCAGCCACATGAAGTCGCCGGCCTCGACCTCAACCCAGTCCTGGTTCAGGCGGTACACCGCCTTGCCTTCGAGTACGTACAGGCCGTGTTCCATCACATGGGTCTCGGCGAAGGGGATCACTCCGCCGGGCTGGAAGGTCACGATGTTGACGTGCATGTCGTGGCGCATGTCGGCCATGTCAACGAAGCGGGTGGTCTTCCAAGCGCCGTCGGTGCCCGGCATCTCAATGACGGTGGCGTTGTCGCGGTGGGTGACGAACGACTCCGGCGCTGGTAGGCCTTCGACTTTCTGGTAGTGCTTGCGCAGCCAGTGGAAGGTGGCGTTGGCCTTGCTGCTGTTGCGCAGGCTCCATTCGGCGCCTGGCGCGAGGAAGGCGTAGCCGCCCGGTGCCAGGGTGTGGTGCTGGCCTTCAAGGGTGATGTCGATTTGGCCTTCGACCACGAACAGGACCGCTTCGGCGTTCGGATCCAGCTCGGGGCGCTCGCTGCCGCCTTCAGGGGCGACTTCGACGATGTACTGCGAGAAGGTCTCGGCGAAACCGGTCAGCGGACGGGCGATAACCCACATGCGCATCTTGTCCCAGAACGGCAGGTGGCTGGTGACGATGTCACGCATAACCCCTTTGGGGATCACGGCATAGGCTTCGGTGAACATGGCGCGATCGGTCAGCAGTTGTTTCTGATCCGGGTGGCCACCATGTGGGGCGTAGTAAGTTGTTTGGCTCATCGAGACAGGCCTCTATGGGGCGTCGGCATTAGGCCGACAGAAAAACGGAATGCGTGGGCCGTGGCTTGGATTCCCGGCGTGGCTCTACTATAGGAACATGCGCGTTGATTCTGAAATTAAATAGTAGAATCCTGCTCAGTGGATTTGTGAATAGGTTGTCGCCATGCTTGATCCGGTGTTGTTACGCGCTTTTCTAACTGTGGTGCAGACGGGCGGGTTTACCCGTGCAGCGGCGAGCCTGCACCTGACCCAGTCGACGGTTAGCCAGCAAGTGCGCCGCCTGGAGGAGCAGGTGGGAGCGGAGTTGCTCGAGCGCGGTGGCCGCTATGTGGTGACCACCACCGAGGGCGAGCGCATGCTCGGTTACGCCAATCGTATCGTCTCCTTGATTGATGAAGCGGAGCTGGCCATGGGCCGCAATCAGCAGGCGGGTGAGGTGCGCTTGGGCGTACCGGATGATTTTGCCGCCGATACCCTGACCTCCTGCCTGGCCGATTTCGCCGATAGCCATCCGGGTATTCGTCTGGAAATCATCAACGGGCTCAGTCATGACGTGTGGAGCGCGTTTAATGCTGGCGAACTCGACCTGGCCCTTATTAAGCAACGTATTGGCAGCGTAAAGGGGCTGGCCAGTTGGCCCGAACCATTAGCTTGGATGGACAGCCGCGCACGCCCAGTGCTTGAGCGCAATCCGGCACCACTGGCAGTGTTTCCGCCTAATGGCTTGTATCGTTTGGAGATGACCCATGCGCTGGATGCCATGGGTAAGCCATGGCGTATAGCCTATGTCAGCAGCAACTTGTCCGGAGTCAGTGCCGCCGCCGAAGGCGGGCTGGGGCTCACGTTGCTACCGCGACGTTTGCTGACGGCTGGGCACCGCGAACTGGGCGCCGCCGATGGCTTCGCGCCGGTGGTCGATGTCGAAGTGGCGCTGCACGCTCGGCAGCAGCTACCGGCCTATGCCCGTGAGCTGGCAGTGGCGTTAACCGCTGCCTGTGCACGCATCATGCAGCCTGCTGAGACTTGAGCTAGCGCCAGTTGAGAATTGGCCATCCGGCTTGTTGCGCGTGCTGCAACAGGGTCGGGTCAGGATTAACCACATGGGGTTTGTCGACCACTTGTAGTAACGCCAGATCGTTGCGCGAGTCTGAGTAAAAATAAGCCCCGTCAAGGCTTTCATCTTGTTCGTCTAGCCACGCCTGTAGACGACTGACCTTGCCATCGCGGTAGGTCAGTACGCCTTGGGTGCGGCCGCTGTAGTGACCGTGTTGCTGTTCTAAATCGATGGCCAGCACTTCTTCAATTTTCAGGCGGGCGGCGATGGCGCTGACCAGAAAATACGCGGAGGCGGAAATCACTAAAATACGATCGCCGGCGTTACGATGAGTGGCCAGGCAGCGAGTGGCATCGCTGTAGAAGATCGGCTCAATCACATCTTCGACAAACGGCTCGACCACATGTGCAACTTCCTCGGCCGTGCGACCTACCAGTGGTGAGAGGGTGAAGGCCATGTAATCTTCCATGGCCAGCTCGCCGGCAGCGTACTGGCGCATCAGCTCCTCTTCTTGGGCGATAAAGCTTTCGGCGTCGGCCCAGCCGAGCTTGACCATTTCCTGGGTCCAAAGACTGGCGCAGTCACCGCCGATCAGGGTTTCGTCCAGGTCGAAAATTGCCAGGGCCATCAAGCCACCTCACAAATAGCGTTGTCTTCAATATTCAGGTTGATGCGCTGGCCGCGGGCGTGCAAGTCAGCGGGGGAGCGGTTGAGTACGTCCACCAACAGTTCGACGCCACGGGCTTCGATGCTGTAACGAATTACATTACCCAGCAGGCTGTGGCTGCGAACCTGCCCCTCGATGCTGCCCTGCGCGCCGATTTGGATAGCCTCTGGGCGAATCGCCACGCGGCTGTTGATCGGGCGTAATAGCAGGCGGCTGGCGGCATCTGCGTCGAGCAGGTTGTAGTTACCGATAAAACCGGCGGCAAAGGCATCGGCTGGAGCGGTGTAAAGGGTTTCGGCGTCGCCGCTTTGAACGATCTTGCCGCCGTTCATCAGGAAGATGCGGTCGCTCATGACCAGCGCTTCTTCTTGATCATGGGTGACGAAGATGGTGGTCAGGCCTAATTCCTGCTGGATGTTGCGGATCTGCTCACGCAGGTGTTTGCGAATCCGTGCATCCAGCGCCGACAGCGGCTCATCGAGCAGCAGCAGGCGCGGGCGAGTGACCAGCGAGCGCGCTAAGGCCACCCGCTGGCACTGACCACCTGAGAGCTGCGGTGGGTAGCGGTTGGCGAAGTCATTCAGCTCGACCAGCTCCAGCACTTCTTTGACTCGCTGCTCAGCCTCGCTGCCCTTGATCTTCTGCATGCGCAGACCAAAAGCGACGTTCTGTTGCACGGTCATGTTGGGGAACAGGGCGTAGCTCTGGAATACCATACCGATGCCACGCTTTTGCGGGGCTACGGGTACTAGGTCTTCGCCGTCGAGGCGTATTTGCCCGCCATTGACGCCGGTTAATCCTGCGATGCAGCGCAGCAGGGTGGATTTTCCGCAGCCAGACGGGCCGAGTAGAGTGATGAATTCGCCCTTGGCGATTTCGCAATTGATATCGCTGAAAATTGAGGTGGCGCCGTAGCTTTTATGCAGGCCTTGGATACTCAGATAACTCATGACTTGTCCTTATTCAGGCGGTTGGCCGCCCAGGTCATCAGCAGCACGAACATGAAGTAGGAAATCACCAGGGCGCTGGTGAAATGACCGCTGTCGTTACGCATGTTGTAGAGGTACACCTGCAGCGTCTCGTAGCGGCTGCCGACCAGTAGGTTGGCAAACACGAACTCACCGAACAGGAAGCTAAAAGACAGGAACACCGACACCATCAACCCTTTACGCAGGTTGGGCAGTACCACCATAAAGGCCGCGCGCCAGGTGCTAGCGCCTAGCAGGTGGGCGGCGTCCATCAGGTCGCGCAGGTTGATGGCTTGCAGGTTGTTACTGATGGCGCGGTACATAAAAGGCAGGGCGATGGTGAAGTAGCAGCCAATCAGAATCCATGGTGTCCCAAGGATCGGCAGCGGGCCACCGGCAAATAGCTGCATCAGGCCCACGGATGACACCACGGGTGGAATAGCGAAGGGCAGCAGGATCAGCACGTTCATCACGGCGTCGAGCTTGGGAAAGTGATAACTGACCACAAACAGCAACGGCAGAATCAACACCAGCGACAAGGCCAGTGCAGCAAAGCACACCAGTAACGAACGGCCGAAGGCGGATAGAAAGCGTGCATCGCTCCACAGCGCCAGGTACCACTTGAAGGTTAGCCCGCTGGGCAGAATGGTCGCCGACCAGCTGGTCGACAGCGAGTAGATCAAGGTGCCCAGCAGCGGCATAAGCAGAATCAGCATCAGGGCGTAGACCACCAGCTGATGGAACAGCGGTGAGCGATTTTCAGCGTGAGACATGGTAGCTCCGGCGCAGCAGCCATTGGTGAACCAGGGTGATCAGGGTCATCAGGCCCACCAGAATCATCGCCAGTGCACTGGCCATATTCGGGTCAAGGAAGATGTCGCCAGAGACCATGGCGGCAATACGAATCGGCAAAATATTGAAGTTACCGGTGGTCAGTGCGTACACCGTGGCGTAAGCGCCCAAGGCATTGGCCATAAGGATGACGAAGGTACCGAGCAGGGCTGGGGTCAGTACCGGAAAGCCGATGTAACGCCAGAACTGCCAGTTGCTTGCACCAAGTAGTTCAGCAGACTCGCGCCAGTCTTCGCGTAAGGCATCAAAGGCTGGGTAGAGCAGCAGTACACCGAGGGGAATCTGGAAGTAGGTGTAAAGCACGATCAGCCCGGTTTTGGAGTAGAGGTTGAAGTCCTCAATGATCCCCGCCTGCTTGAGCACAATGGTCAGTGCGCCGTTGAAGCCCAGCAGAATGACAAAGGCAAACGCCAGCGGCACGCCAGCGAAGTTACTGGTCATGTTGGTGAAGGCCATAACGAAGTCGCGCAGCTTACTGTCGACTTGGCGCAGCGAGTAGCTGCCGAGAATGGCAATGCTGATGCCGATCAAACTCGACCAGAAGGCCACCTCCAAGCTGTGACGCATGGCCTGACGGTAGAAAGGCGAGGCAAAGGCTTCGCTGAAGTTACCCAGGCCCCAGCCTTCAGCGGTGTGCAGGCTGTTGCTGGCGACCCAGAGCAGTGGCGCAATTTGAAAGGCGACAAAGAACAAGGCAAAAGGCATCAGGCAGAGCAAGGCCAACCATTTGCCGCGCAGAGCAGACATCACGATAGAAGCTCCCGGCATACAGGTTTATCGTGGGCCACACCGAGTAGCTCGCAGACGGTGCCGCACAACTCCAGTTGCTTGGGCTGGGCGTTGGGGTCAAGGCTGAAGGCGCTGCCAAGCACCAGTAATGGCACTTCACGTTCTTCTGGAAGCAAGCCATTGTGCGAGCGATCGTTGTTCATGCCGTGGTCAGCAGTCACTAGAATCTGGTAGCCCGCATCCAGCCACGGCTGAATGTATTCGGCCAGATGCACGTCAGCCATACGTGCGCTGTTGCGGTACTGAGCGCTGTCGAGGCCGTGTTTGTGGCCGGCATCGTCGATATTCATCGGGTGCACCAGCAGCAAGTTAGGTGCGTGGTGCTGACGCAAGCTCTCGGCATCGGCAAACAGGTGTGAATCCGGGTAATGGTCGGCATAGTAAAAATGACCGTATTGAATAGGCAGCTCGGTATCGCTGGTGTGGCGATCACGGGCGGCCTGGAAAGGGGAGCGGTTATACAGCTCGCTGACCCAGTGATAGGCGGCCGCGGCGGTAATCAGGCCGGCGTCGCGGGCGTAGTGAAACATGCTGCGCTGGGTCGACAG
>TARA_R110000868_G_scaffold24342_2_pt1 | contig 17081 bp, 13 predicted proteins | sample TARA_R110000868 | Tara Oceans TARA_R110000868 (sample SAMEA4397489) | marine metagenome | biome: Polar Biome; feature: [SRF] surface water layer (ENVO:00010504); material: water (ENVO:00002006), including particulate matter (ENVO:01000060) such as... | depth 5 m | reverse complement strand
CGGGGTCAGCGCGCCCATGCCGAACACACCGCCGGCCGGGACCGCCGCGGCGCCGACCATCTTGCCCCAGTCGTCGAAGGCGTGCGGGTCGTTCTCAAACAGCGACTGCGCGGTATTGATCGGCACGCCAAGAAAGATCGCGGCGAGCGGCTGGGGAACCGGCAGCCAGTTGGTCGTGCCGGTGCCGTCGTCCGGTCCCGTGAAGATCGGGAACATACCGTCCTGGATGTACGGCGCCGCGTCCCTCCAGCGCCGGTCGTCCTTGTTCATCCACCACAGCATGAGGCCGGGGAGGGTGATCGTGGCGACCCCTTTCATCCAGGTATCCAGCCGGTTGTAGGGCCGCTGGGTCAACTCCGTCTTGCCGCCTGTGAACAGCGACTTGATCGACTGGTCCATGATCTGGACCCACGACGAGAAGAACGCCTGCTTGGCGTTGAGGTTCGCGGTGAAGCGGCCGGCGCGGGTGCCGCCGAGGTAGGATGATTCGGCGGACAGGGCGGCAGCGACCTCTGGAGACTGCCCGTCACGCAAAGCCTTCGAATATGTACCGACCTCGATGGCGTTGAGGAACAGATTGTTCCACGCCTTCAGGGCGTGGTAGGCGGTGCGCGGGACGTTCCAGAACGCTTCGTGGAACGCGGGATCGAAACCCTTCTTGGATGCCTGGCGCAAGTAGACGTCGTTGGCGACCATGTCGAAAACGTGGGTCGCGCCGGGACCTTCCTGCCACCTCTTGAAACTGTCGGCCCGCACCAGTTGCGCGACGATGCCCTCGACGAAACGGGCCGGCGTGTTTGGGCCGGGGAGTTTGCTGCCGGGATCGGCCGGACGGGTGACGAAACCTTGCCACACGTCATAGACCGACACGGTCGGGCCGAACGCCGGGAACGCACGGATCGACGCGGCGGTAAAGTCCATGACCTTGGAGATGGCCTTGCCGAAGAACGACATGGTCACATAGTCCATGCCCTTCAGGATACGCATCACCTCGGGATCGGCGAACTTCACGGTCTGGAACTCGCCATCCTTGAAATACCCGACCTCGTCGGCACGGCGAGCCTGTCCCGCCATCCTCCAGATCGAGGCGTCGGCGTCCTCGTCGATGTCGAACCGCTTGCGCTCTGCCTCGTTCAGGTCGAACTCGCGGGCCTTGGCGGCGGTGCGCTCGGCCAGCCCGGCATCCAGTGCGATCTCCGCGACCTTCGACGACACCCGGTTGTTGTGGGCGTCCCGCGTACGGCGGAATGCGTCCTCCATGAGGCTGTCGAGGAGGGGACGGTATTTCTTCTCGGAACCGCGCGCTTCCCTGATCGGGTTGGTCGGTGTGAAGCCGCCCGGCCCGGTGCCGGGGCCGCCTGTACCTTCGTCCAGTTCACGGTAGCGCGGGATGCCGAGGGGGTTTTCCTGCTTGATCGTGTCGATCTGCTCGCGGGTCCGGACGCCGCCTTCGACGAGCAGTTCCAGGCTTGCGTTGCGCCAGGCCGTGATGCGGGTAAGGATCGGCTCCAGTTCGGGATGGGCCGCCGTGAAGCGGTCGACGGCTTCCATGTCCATGCCGTGCCGCAGTCCCATCGCCTCGTCCTGCTGCGCCATGCGGGCGCGCACGAACTCCTCGACCAACATGTCATCGCCCTTGGCGACCTTGCGTGCGTCGAGAACGATCTGCTTCAGGCCGTCGTTGTTGATCCGGTTGCCGTCGAGGGTGTACTGGCCTTCCTCGATGAACAGCCGGGGCAGCTTGGTTTTCATCACGTCGGCGGAATGCAGCAGCAGCTTAGTCGCCACGGCCTGGTCGATCGAGTCTCCCTTGGTCGCCGCGTCGAGGAGGCGATTGATCGGGTGGTACGCCTTGACCCATCCGGTGTAGAGCGAATGCGACCCCTCCGACAGTTTGGTCCACAGGCTGTCCGCTGCCGAAGGTTCAGCAATCCGGCCGCGAATGGCGGCACGATCACTTTCTGGTGAACCCGGCTCCGGGGGTTCCTTTGGCGGGGGAGGCTCACGCGGCGGCTCGTTTGGGTCCCGCGCCAGGATCGCTTCCTGGCTCGTCGGCCCGTCGTATCCCTGGTCCTTCAGCCGGTTCACCCAGCCGTTGAAATACGGCGCGTACTTGTCCTGTTTCGCGAGGGTCGCGTAGTGGTCGGCGCGCAGGGCGAGGAACTTCTGGACGTCGCCGCCGCTGTCCCGCCACATCTCCTTTGCCTTGCCGACACCCTGGTTCACAGCGGCGTCGAACACCGGCAGGCGCGCTTCCGGGGGCAGGTTGTCGGCGCCGACACCCTTCCAATACTGCTTGTGGTAGATGTCCTCGGCCATCCGCTTCGTCAGGGTCGAGACCTCCAGATCGGGATGGGCCTTCTGCGAAATGCCATAGCGGGTGAAGCCGCCGGTATCGGTCGTCTCGAAGCCTTCGTGCTTGAACACCCATTCGACGGCGCTGTCGAAGTCACCGCGCAACCGGGGGATCAGGAACTCCTGCCCACCGATTGGCGAGCGTGAAGAACCCGGCGGCGTAACCGGGTCGGGACCGGCAATGATCTGCTCGAGGGTCCGGGGATTGGGATCCTCGACGATGTCGGCGGCGGTGCGGCCGTCCGGATCGCGTGACCACATCTTCATGAGGTTCGTCTTGGTCGCTTTCATCGTCGAGACAACGCTGTCGGCGGCGTCGTTGATGAACTTGGACGATCGCTCGGCGCCGCGCGTCAGGCCGTGGGTCGCCACGACAATGCCGGTCAGATCGGTGACTTCCTCGATCGTCGGCCACTTCCAGTTCAGGACCGCGGAACTCGCAGTGATCGTCGTTACGTCAGAGGTAAGGCGCGCAAGGAAACGCTCGAGCGGCGCCATGCCTGCCTTGGCCGCCGCCGTGCTGACGACGCCGCCCGTCATGAAGGTTGCCGCGCCGATCACACCGGCCTTCGTCGTTTCCCAGGTCCCCCGGAACACGCGGCCGAGAAAGTCGGACGGGTCCTTGATCTCTCCCTTGTCGAGTCCTTCGGCGTATGCCTGCTTGATCGACGTCGGCAGGGCGAACGCCCCGGCGCCCATCCCGGCAGGACCGCCAGGCGCGCCGATGACGAGGCCCACGATGCCGGCGGGGATGTCGCCGATGCCTTCGGTCACGCCGGCGACGATCGGGTGCGACTTGGCTTCCCCTTCGAAGCCTGCCGTGCCCTTGTCCCCGAAGTTCGGCATGTCGAACATCGACTCCATGACGCGCCCGAGCGAAGAGCGGTTCATACCCTCGACGGACGCCCGCAGGACGTCGGTGCCGTACTGAAGCGGCCCGCGGCTCCGCAGGTCCTGTTCGGCTTCCTGTGCGATGGCCTTGTCCACGTTGACCGGGGCCGTGTAGCCGACGAACCTGTCTACCTGTTCGTCGGAGATGCCCTGCGCTACTGCCTCCTGGCGCTTCCGGTCGAGAAAGCCGTGGATCTGGTCCCATGTCATTCCTTCCGCGCGGGCCTTGATCATGAAGTCGTGGATGAACGGCGTCGTCCCCTCGGGAACGGCTTCCGGTTCCGGCTCGAACGTCTCGGGCTGGGGTGCGTCGAGCGGCAGCGGAACCGCGTCGTCACGCTCGCGCGGCGCGATGTCAAACTCCTCCATCACTTGCCCCCGAACAGTTCGCGCATCTTCGCGTCGGCTTCAGCGTCGGGGATGGGCGCCGGGCCGGGAGCGGCGGCATTGCGCGTACTCGGCTTGCGCTTCACTTCGAGGATAATCCTTTCCGGATGGATGTAGTCCTTGCTGGCCGGGTTCATGCTCTCGACGGGTGAGATGCCCTTCGCCTGGTTTGCGGCGATGGCTTCATCGAAGCGGATCGTAAACTCGCTGATCTTCTGCGGGTTGCGGCCGGTGCGATCCAGGGAGTTCTTGGCGCCCTTGATGTAATTGGTCCGAAGTTCCTTGGCCTGCTTGTCCTCAGGCGTCTTGGGCGCCTTGTTAGTGATCCGCAGCGAGTTGGCCTGGGTCGTCGACAGGCCGCCGACGCCGCCCGTCGCCGCGAGAATGTCGGCGTCGGACAGCTTGCCGGCGAGGGCCTGGTCGAGCATCTGGTTGTAGCGGGCGTCGTTCTCGTACTTGTCGCCGAGGGTACCGAGCCGGACCACCATGCCGATCAGCGGCCCCATGTCTTTCTCGGAGACGCGGGGGTCCTGGATGATCTTCTGGATCGTCGCCTGCTGCTGTTCGGGGTCAGCCATGGCAACTGGATCGAACTGGGTACGATATTCCTCCACGGCGGCCGACGAGATCGTCTCGGCTTTTTCCTTGGCGATACGCTCGGCAGCTTTGCCCTGATTCTCCAGCAGATTTTCCCACGTGAAACTCGCGCGTACCAGATCGCTTCGTTTGGCCGCGCTGATCGCCGCGACCGAGGAATCATTGCCTTCGATCAAGGCGCGGACGCGGGCGGGATCCTTTTCCATCATCCCTTCGAGACCCGCCAGGACAATGGTCTCCTCGGCGCCCTTGATGTACTCGTCGCCCTTGGCCACCTGCTCGGGGGTCATCGATCCGGACGTGCGCACCGCGTTCCATGAATTGCGGACGTTGCTGACGGCGATCTCGCGGGCTGACCAGTCAGACCGAACGATGTTGCTGCTCGACAGCACCGAGTTTTCGAGGTTCTGTGAAGTGGCCGCGTTGTTCTTGATCGTGACGTCGGCGCCGAACTTCGAATACATGTGCTGGCGCCAGCCGTTGATCTGGTTCGCCATGTAGTTGCGGGCACTGTCGGTCGTCGCCAGTTCCATCAGCCGCTGGGCTTCCGGCTCCCACACTTCCGAAAGGAACTTGCGGCCGTTCTCCTCGGCCACGTTCGGGTCCGACGAATTGATCACCTCATTGTACTGGGTGTTCAAGTCGAGTTGACGCTGGCTGAGAACCGATGTCGCCTGCGCGATCTCGGTCACCGTCTTGCGCTTGTCGCGCTCCTCCTCCCAGGTCGTTACGGCGTCTCCAACCGCGCCGGCGCCCTCGGCGAACTGGCGGCCGAGGAGGTTGTAGGTACTGGCTGTCGCCCGGGCAGTATCCGCCGTCGCGTCGGCTGCGCGCATGATCGGGCGCGTGTCGAGGCCGTCGATACGGTTACGATACTGCGGGATGTTCGGCATTAGACCTCCTCCATCCGGATGCCGAGCATTTCATAGTAGACGGCGTCGTAGCCGTCGGCCATGACCGTGACCGCCTCGGGATACTTCGCCCGCACGTCGTCCGACATGACGCCGCGGAACCGCTGATCGCCGTGGGTGTAGCAGAACTCGTACATCGGCAGGCCGTTCGGGTAGGTGCCGACCAGAACGATGTCGCGCTTCAGCCGGCGATCGGACGCCATCCCGGCAACAGAACCGGCGACCTTGAAGATGCCGCTAATCAGTCCGCCTTTCGCCGCCGCTCGCTGTAGGGCAGCCTGGGCATTGTACGAAGCCGCCTGGGCATCGGCGCCAAGCGCGTTGATCTCACCCTGCGCGCTGGTCAGCGCCATCGTCAGGGCGCCCTGCGACTGGCTGTCGGCAAGCAGATCGAAGTTCTGCTCCAGTCCCGCCCCGCCGAACGCTGCCTTCTGTGCGCCGACGGTCTGGTAGATTTCCCGCTGCGCCGCCATGAGTTTGACGTCAGTCGACACCCTCTCGAGGCCGGCGGCTTGAAGCGCATACTGCTCGGCCTTGTCGTACTGCTTGGCAGCCTTCTTCGCACCACGGCTGGAAATGATGCCGCCGATGCCTTCGCCGATACCTGTAATTCCCGCTCCGAAATTCGCCATCCTAGTCGTCCTGCGTTTCGATGAAGCCGCCGATCGTCAGCACGGTCGCCGGGAACGGTCGGCTGATCTCCCAGCAGAGCATGCTGTCGTAGGAATAGTCGTCCCGGATCGTGTTCACGTAGGTCCCCGAGAACAGTTGCAACTGGGTGTACTTCCGGTCGATGTCGTCGTAGGCGAAGATGCCTGGGAACAACCGCTCGAACCGGGTGCCGAAGGAGATCGACTGGGTCACGCAATTGTGAAGCAGTGTCCCGAACTTGTGGGTCCGGCGCGTCTTGGCGAAGCCTGGACCGTTGCGGGCGCCCGTGTTGGCCATGGTCACCGGCCGCAGGATCTGGCCCTGGGTCGTGTAGGAATAGCCGATGACGATCGGGACGGTGATCCGCTCGTCGATGGTCGTGTTCCCAAGCAGGAACGAGCCGGGATACAACTGCCCCCACTCGCTCACCAGGCTGTCCGGCGTTCCATAGATCGGCTGCGGACTGTCGGCGTCCTTGTTGTAGGAATAGATCGACAGGATCACCCCCAACTCGTCGTTGGAAATAGTCTGAAGGTCCATGTTGGTGTCGTTGACGGTGAGGGTCGTCACCGAGCCGTCCGACGTATCCATCCGATAGACGTTCTTGACCGAACCGCTGCCGGACTGGAAGGAACCGAGAATGCCGCGGCGCACCCGGCCTTTCTGTCCCTGCACCATGGAGAACCCTGTCGGGGTCGGAACTTTCCAGACAATCGAGCAATCCGCCGGGCGCACTTTGATGATGTACGAGGTGACGAGGACCGGGTTCGCCGTCGAGACATGGATGATCAGGGTGTTGTCGGTCTCGTCGAACACCATACCCTTTGCGGAACTCCGGAAGGTCGTCCAGGTCGGATCGACTTCCGACGCGGCGATGCTGCCGGGGCTGGTGATCGAGATGCCCGGGTTGTCCAGCGCCTCCCACTTGGCGGCGTTTTCGGGCGGCTTCTGGTTAAGGCTGGTGCCGCCGCCGACGCGCTGATAACCGAACTTGTAGACGGCATTGTCGACCGTCAGGCCGACCCGGTCAGTGGCGGCATACGTGACGCCGGCATCCCACTCGTCGAGGGCGCCCCACGGGTTGACCGCTTCCGCCCCGTTGAAACTGATCCTGTAGATATTCAGAACCGCCGGGTCGGTAAGGTAGTCCGCGACATCGACGCCATAAACGACGGCGGTCATGTTGTCCGGCGACTGGTAGCCTCGGCACAGGATCGCCGTCTGGTGCGTCAGGTTGTAGAACGGCGCGGCAAGAGTCATACCGCCGTCGGCGTCGACCTGGACGATAGCGAGGCGGGGCGCGGAAACTTGTCCCGCCAGCAACACGAAGGTCGTCCCCGCCTGAACAGTCGCCATGTATCGGGCGCCGCCGAAGATGCCGTAAGGCTCAGTGAACAGGCCAGTCGAGCGCACGCCAAAGGTGCCGGCCCCCTCGAGGGTGTCGATGTCGATCCGCCCGAGGCGCGAGACGTTGAACACGTCGATCGGCGTGTAGATGTAGCCGTCATCGCCGATCACGGCTTCTTCCTGCACGCCGGGCGTGTCGGGCACGCCGACGAAGATTTCCGCGCTGGTTTTCTGCTCGTACTGAGCGCCCGTCGTCAGGTTCAACTGGGCCAGCTTGTCGTCGCCGATGATGTACGCACGGTTCGCGTCCCAGTCGGGCACCAGCGAGCCGCCGAAGCCGGGGTTGGGGAGGTAACCGAGGATCGTCTGGTTCAGGTCGGTCGGTGGCACGACCGTGACAACACTGTCGACGAACGCCGCCAGGCCGCCGAAGTCCTCGCCGCTTGCCGACAGTTCTTGGAGATACGCGAAGGTGAACGTGCTGGTGAACGGGATCGTGACCTGGCCATCCTCGACAGTGACGAGAGCGCCGTCCGTCAGGTCGATGCCGCCGGCGAACACGTCGACTTCCTGGCCGTTCAGGTACCACAAGCCATAGAGGGTCACCGACACGGCGACGTCGTCGACGTAGTTGACGGTTGCGCCTGACGGGGTGATCGCGCCGTCGAGGAACCACGACTGGAGGAGGGTCCCGTCCTCGTCGAACAATTGGGTCATGACCTCGACCCAGTAGACCGGATCCTCGCTGTCGTCGGCCGTCACCATGAACAGGCTGTCCGTGTCGCCTCCGACCGAGGGACCCGCCGCGATCGACTTGACAAGGCGTTCGGTACCGAGTTCATGCCGGTGCCATGCCGTGACCGACGTCGGCGCGTTGCCTTGCGCCACGTTGCGCCGGTAGGTGCAACCGATCAGCTTGTCCTCCCCGGTGCGCGCCCATACGCACGGGAACAGTTCTTCCTGATATGCGATCTCCTGCACCGTGCCGGCCGTAAGGTGCTTGGCCTCGAGCGACACGTTGTTGCCGATGAAGTTCGAGCCCGACGAATACTTGTCGGACAGGAGTTCCATGACCTTACGGCCGTACCGCTGGATGAACACCGTCGCCATGCCAGTGTCGAGGGGCTGGACGAACTCGGAGCCGAACGTCGAGACCTTGTGGGCTTGGATGCTGGTCGGCGTCAGTGGGTCGCTCAGGGCCGACGCCTGGATCAGCCACTCGCCTTCCTGGGTGCCGGCCACGATGCCAAGGGCGTTCGGCATCGCCCACAGGATGGTGTTGATCTTGTCGGCGTTGAACACCGCGGAAACGGCGTTGTCGTCGGCCACAGCGCCATCCGGGGCAGTCGGGGAGAAGTTGAACGTGTCGTTCGACTTGGAGCCGTCGATCCTGTTCGGCTGCGCACCGAACAGCCAGAAGCGACCTTGGTGGTAGCAGCCGCCTGTCGGCCAGCCCGTCGTGTCGCTGTAGAGGCCAAGGCGGAAGGTGATGATATCCTCAACGTAGAGGAGATCGTCGCCAAGGATCGTGACATCGATGGACGTTCCGGAGTTGATCGCCACGATCCGGCCCCACGTCCAGACGACGCCGTCCGGATCGAAGGCCCAGTAGTTGATCGAGACGTCCGGCTGCTGATCCTCGTTCGGCCCGAGGGGCGGATCCATGACCGGCGGGTCGATCGCGACGTACCAGCCACCTTTGTAGGTGACCTTGTCACCCGTGGCGTAGGTCGTGCCGCTGTCCCACGGTTCCGGCTGGGAGAACATGCGGATCGACCGGCCGACGTCCGTGCTGACGAAGCGGTTGTCCACCGGGTACCAGTAGGACGAACTGGCCGAAGGGGTGTGATCGAGATTGGCTCCCACCAGCGAGCGGTAGACCGTGCCAAGGTAGGTGACGTACTCGTCGACCGCGTAGGCCGTCTCGTCGTCCCACGTCTGGAAGGTGATCGTCAGTTCGATCGTGCCCGTCAAGGCCGACGGCAGGAGGCTAGCGCCCTTCATCGGGTCCATGTACGGCCCATCAATGAACGATGCCGGCGCGAAGTTGAACGTGGCGAAGGCATCCGACGACGGGGAGGAGATCGCCTCGATGACTTGCGGCTTGGTCTGCCCCTGAAGCAGCAGGGCAACGCGCTGATCCTGCACGATCCGCACCAGCGGCCACAGGGCGTCAGTGTACGGCGTGTCGAAATCGACGATGCGCGACACCTGTGCCGTCGTTTCCAACGGATCCCAACCAACATCGGCGCCGTCCACCAGATCGCCGGTCAACGGATCGGCAAGGGTGAACGTCGTGGTCGTGAGCATGTTGACGACAAACTGGCGGTTGCGAAGGATCGCCGCTGCACTTGTTGACGATGCCGTGGCGAACTCGAACTCGATCTGGTCGCCGTCTGCCCAATCGACGGGGGATGACGCCAGGACAACGGCCGGATTATCCGGGGTGATATCGGCGACACCGACGGTGCCTTCCTTGACGAGGTCGGTGCCGGCGAACAGCCGAAGATGCTCGTCGGTGAACTCGAGATTGTAGGGCGACGACTGCGTGAAGTTGAACGTCATGACCCGACCGGGCGCGCCGTTGCGGGTCGTCGCCACGAACCGGATACCAGGACGGCGCGTGTTGGCGCCCTCCTCGATCGGCAGGGCGTTCAGGCAGCGGTTCATCGCCGTCAGGTAGCGCGGGTTGTCCATCCGGCCCTGGTAGTAGGCCGACCATTCACCGCCGAGGAAGGATGTCTGGACGTAGGAGGCGCTTCCCATGCGCTACACCCGGCATGTGATATAGAGATCTTCTTCCGGCTCGATGGGGCCGACCTCGATCGCGCCGAGAATACGGGCCTCGCTCATGTACCGGGCATAGACGGCGTCGAGGGTGACCTTCTTGCTGTTCGACTGGGTGATCGTCTCGCACAGGTCGAACGCGATGCGCGCGGCCAGCCCCTCGCAGAACATGGCGTCCATGCGCGGCACGTTGGTCACGTTGGCGATGAAGCGGTAGTTGATCGGGCCGGGATAGTACGGCGCGATCAGGTAGTTCCCCTCATATGTCCAGGCATTCGACCAGGGCGCCGACGGGACGCCGAGATAGGAGTACGATCCCTGGCGCGGGTTCTGCGGCGCTTCGCGCAGCCAGCCATTCGGCAGCCGGTAAACGTTAAGGGTGGTGTCGTCGCGCAACGGGCCGGTGCCGATCGGATACCCGAGCAGCAGATTGGTTACGGTCGCATCCCGCAGAAGGGTCCATTCAGTGTTTCCGATCGGTGCGGAAAACTGCGACGTCCACAGCAACAGCCGGTTATCGGTCACCCACCACGTACCGTCGTCGGTCGTGGGAGGGTGACCAATATTGCCGGCCTGGACAGATGTGTAGATTTTGCCGTCAATTGCTCCGACGGTGTCGCCGGCGGCATAGGTCGTCTCGGCGTTGTACGGGACTGGGCTGTCGAGCGGATCGTTGCCGAGATTCACCGGGACAAGGTTGAGATAATAGAACCCCGAACGATCGACGACCTGGCCAAGCTGGTAACTGACCGTCGTATCCCATTCGCCCGGCACCGCCGGGTCGTTCTCGTTATTGTTGGACAACGAGCAGTACACCGCCGTCCGTCCGAAGTCGTCGGTAACGTAGACCAGTTCATTGGCGAACCATTCCGTCTCGGCGTCGAAGGGCTGCGCCGTGAGCGGCCCGAAGTAAGACTGCCACACATCGCTGGTGCCGGGGACATCGCCCACGGTAACGGCAACGTCGGTCCACCAGTACATGCCGAGATAGTTGACGACCGAACCGTGGGTGTAGCTGGTCGTCGATACCCACGTCGGCGGCACGACCAGCAAGGTGTCGACGTCGATCGGCCGCAGCACGGCGCGCCGGGTGGCGAAGGGCCAGATGTTGCGGCGCAACTCGGCTTCGCGGTTCTTGTCGTAGACGAACCGGGCCTCGGAAGCGTTCTTGCTGTTCTCGTCAATCGTGTAGATACGGTCGGCGCCAAGCTGCTGCATCGCCCGATTGATGACTTCAAGAGAGGTCGTGAAAGCCTGACCCATCGGGGAGGCTCCTACTCTTGCGGAACGTTGACAACGCTGATGTAAACGGCGGTGGCTGTCGCAACATCGAATTGGTATTGCCCGGCCGGCAAGTAAAGAGGCGACAGAAAGCCGTTGGCGGTCAGCGAAGCGTTGGGTATGTCAATCCAGGTCGCACCGTCAAGCGACAGGGCCTGAAGTTTCACCGTACCGCCGCCCCACGACGCCGAGCCAACAATGGCATACGTGCCGCCTTGAAGGGTAAACGCACCAGTATCAGCCGAGATATTCGGAAAGGACTTGGCGTCCGTTGCCATCGTCATTTTGGGCCTCGTCGGAAGATTGGAACAAGCGACTTCGTGACGGACCCGACTACATTGCTGACGAACCTGTAGTTGCCGGGAGGTAGTTCGAGATGCGTATCATAATCCCCGATGACCGGAATGGAAACATCAATCCATACGCCGCTGTCGAGAACTTCGGTCTGAAGCTGTACGATCAGGCCGGGATCGGGATGCGCGATCCGCAAATTGTAAAAACCGCCGAGGATATAGAACTCCTCGAGCGGCGCCAAGGGGTCGCCGACTGTCAGGATGCCCGCCATGGTGGCGCTACCGGCCTGGAGGTCGCCGGTCAGGGTAATTTCGCTCGCCGGGATCGCCAGGGCGCCCGTGATGGTCGCTGCACCGGCTTGAAGTACGCCGGTCAGGGTATGCACAACAGTTAGCGCACCGGATATTGTCGCGCTGCCGGCAGCGAGGGCGCCAGAAAGCGGAAAGTCCTGCGCGTAAACCAGAACGATGATGCCGCTCGCCCCGCTACCCCCGTTGGCGCTTGTCGTTGTCGCGCCGCCGCCGCCGGAACCGCCACCCCCGTAAAGGCCGCCGTTTGCACCAGCCGTTGCGGTTGCGCCCGTTACGGAACCCGGGCCGCCGGCACCGCCGCCGGGGCCTGCTGTTGCGCTGTCGGATGTCTGGGTCCAGTCGGTGCCAGCTCCGCCCGCGCCACCTGTGTAGGGCGTGGCTGATCCGCCCGCGCCACCGCCACCACCACCGCCGACAGTGCCCGCCGTGCCGTTTGCTGCCGTGCCACCCGCGCCTGAGCCTGCACCAGCGGCGTTGTTGCCACCCGCCCCGCCAACGGCAGTGGAAGGAGCCGAACCGTTTGCGCCTACCGAGCCGGATGCTCCGCCGCCGGAACCACCACCGCCGCCGCCACCTGTGCCACCGCTGGGAGTCGATCCGCCAACACCACCGTTGCCGCGTGGGCCAGCCGCACCGCCACCCCCATTGCCGCCCCGCGCAGTTGAGTTCGAACCACCACCCGCGCCGCCGGATGAAGTAGTATTTCCGACGCACGAAGCCGCGGCGCCACCCGCGCCGCCCGCACCACTGCCTTGGCCCCCTTGACCACCTTTGGCAAGGCCGCCATCAGCCGTACTCGCGGGAGCCGCATTCGTGGTCTTGTTGAGCCACGTATCGCCGCCCGTAGTGCCGTTGGTACCGGCTGATGTTGCGCCAGCCCCACCAGACCCAATGCTGCAATTAACCGTTGCACCGGGCGTCATCGTGAAATTGGTCAGGGCCGCATACGCGCCACCACCACCGCCTGTGCCGTTATTTGCACCCGCACCCCGGCGCGCACCGCCACCACCGCCAATTAGGTGAATGGTATTGCTGGCGCTATTCCAGTCGGCTGGGACCGTAAAGCTGGTCCCAGACACAACAAACACAACTTTCTGAGGCATCGTCTAGAACCCGTAGACCGCTCGCTCGGGACACGCGGCAATATTCGCCTTGATGCTTGCCAGCGGCGGGTCGAGCATTTCGGCTACCAGCCTCGTCTCCAGCGCCGTGCGCTGCCATGGGCCGACTGTGCGGGCCAGCGATGCCCGGATGCCGGAACGCGGCTCTATGGCCAATCCAGGCGGCAGCGCCACGTTGATATCTGGAACCACCAGCGCGTGCTGCGGATAGGCAGTCCCGATGCCGGCCAGCCATGGCTTTGCGGCCAACAGCGCGGGCGGGATGAAGTCGCCGCAATCCTCGTAATAAATCGTGGAGCCGGGCGCGGCGCTGGCCTCGCGTGCCGAGAACGCGGTGTTCTGCTTGTCGTTGCCGATGACCGTCTCGCAGCCGACGAACGCCCAATGGCTTGGCGACTGAGGCTCGGCGTTCGCGTTGAACTCGTAGGTCTTGTTGCCGTTCAGGCTGACGCAGTTCACGAATGCACCAGTGGCCCCATAGCAGATCGCCGGGAACCTGTAGGAGCAGCTTGCCAGCAGGCAGCGCAGGAACAGGATGTCTTTCGAGTTGGCGCCGACCAGCACAGCCGTTGAATGCGGCCCTTCCGGGTGCCCCGCGTCCTTCAGGCATTCCGCGATAATGCATTCCTCGATGGTCACGGACCGAACCGGATAGTTCGGCTTGTGCCAGAGGTCCAGGCACCCATCCACCGCCCATCCAAGCGTCAGGTTGCGAAGCACCACATGCTCAATCGGCGTCGCGCCCTGCGATCCAATCCGAATGCAGTCGCGGTCATTCTTCGACGGCCCTGCCGCCCTGTCACCCGGCAGGAACCGGAGATGCCGAATCTCGACGTTGCCTCGCTCGATGGCCAGCGTCCCGCCCGTGATACTTACTGGCGACGGCGCCGTCTCGCCAGCGATGATGATCCCCGGATCGGTGATTTTGGTATCGCCCTGCATGCTGGTGCCGTCCGGCTTCAGCGACCAGTCGATCACCCCGCCCACGGCGAACCGGATGATCGCTCCGGGGTTGGAGTTGGGCATGTTGTGCAGGATGGTCCGCAGCGTGCCGGTGCCTTCAGGCGCCAGGCTGGTGACCGTATATTCCTGTGTCGGTACCCAGTTGGGTGTCGCGCCGATCATGGCGGTGCCGAATACGTCAGGGACGAGCAGGATACCGTATCACCAACACCTACGGTCGTATTCGAGATGATGAGGTCTCCCCCGCCGCCCGACGCCGTCACCGAGCAACTGATACACGTCGTGTTGTCGCGGTTACGCAGGATCGCCTTGGCAGCAGTGCCGCCATCGGCGTTGGTATCCGAGGTGATCGCGGAAGCCGTAGCCGTCCCGCTCGACGAAGCGCCAAACGCCGGATTGCTGAACACCAGCAGTGCGACTTCTACGTTACCCGACGTGTCGATACGCATGTCGCCCGAAGCATCCGCAGAGCCAGCATCGAGGGCATCTACCGCGGCGTTGCAGAGCGTGTCGCGCAGGGCGGTCGAGTGGGTGACGGACATATCAGTACGTTACCTTTCCCGCGGCCTTCCACTCGGGCAGAAGTCGCTGGAGCGTTTCATCACCAACGCGGGCGTTGTAGGACATGCCGGCGCAGTACGCACTCGCCAACTCCTCGCAGTAGAAGTCCAGCAGGACTGTAAACGGCTGAACGACCGGACGGTTGTCGAACTTCATCGTCACCGGCTCACGCACCGCGGCAGGAGTTTTCTCCTTCGGGACGAACCAGTTCCTGATGTCGTCGAGCCAGGGCATCAGATGATCGGGAACTCGGCATGCGCCTCGATGTATTCCTCGAGGGCATGGATCATGCGGGACAGGGTGCCCTTGTTCCAGCCGGCTGCGTCGGCAACCCGGATCTCGACGTCGGTTGCGCCGGTCGAGGTGCCGACCGTGACATCGGCATCGCCGTTGTCCCGAAGGCCGGTGTTGTTGAGGCCGTAGAAATGGTCAGCCATGATTGTCTCCTAGCTGGGAAGGATCGCTTCCGCCCGGATGAACTCCAGTGCGGACACTAAGCCGGAACTCATTTCGGCGACATTGGCGACCGCCGTGGTGCTGGTCTCGATGACGATGTCGGCCGCCGTCACGACGCTCTGCGCGTTATCGATGGCCGTGTCGAGGGCCGTCAGGCTGATCGCGTCCACAGCGACGTTGGCGGCGGCAACGGCGTTGGATGCCGTCGTGGCGTCCGTCACGCCCGTAGCCGTGTTCGTCTTGGCCGTCGCCAGCTTGGCGACCTGGGCAACGTAGAGGGTTTCGATCGTGTTGACGAGGCCGAGGGCTGTCGGGTTGCCGGAAATGGTGCCATTCGCCTGCGCCGCGTCGATCGCGGCCTGCACGCCGGCGGTGTCGCCCTGCACCGTAGCTACCTGCCCATCCGCGGTCGTTGCGGACGCGAGGGCGGTAGCAATGTTGGTGACGGCGGTATTGGTGGTGGAATTGGCGGTGGCGAGGGCCGACGTTACCGTGACAAGGGCGGCAGCAGCCGTTGCGAGATCGCCCGCGATGTCGCTGGACGTGACAGGAACCTGCCCGCTGGCGACCGGGGGACCGATGTTGACGCCGATTGCGACCTGGGTCACGGCGTCACCAACCCGTTGCCGACGGCAAAGTCGACTACGTCGTTGAACGCCTTGACCAACTGGGTCCGGCTCGTCACGACTGCCTGGTCGAAGGAAATGATGATGTCCCCGGCTACCGCCGCATCCGATGCCGCCGCCAGTACGAGGGCCGCGTCGTTGTCCGTCTCGAGATCCTCGACCAGGCCGAGGGCAGTCGGGTCACCGGAGATCGTCGGGTCGGCAAGGGCCAGGTCGATGGCCGCCTCGGTGGCTTCGATCGCTGCCGTCACGGCCGCTGCGTTGGACGCGATGTCGGTCACGATCGCCATGCCGTACGGTGCCGTCGGAAGGACATTGATGTTGACGCTCGCGCGAGCCATTCAAGTCTCCTGTAGTCTCAGCGGGGAGGGGGCAGGGAAAGCGCCACCCAGGGGAGGAAGGGAGCCATGAGGCCCCCTCCCCGCCAAGTTCGTTATTCGACGAAGTAGACCGCCATCGACACCTCGCCACCAGTGGTGACGGCAGTGGTGATGTTGATCTGGATGTCGAAGAAGCCGCCCGGATCCGACGTCAGCCCCAGGGCTTCCCACAGGGGCAGTTCGCGGTCGGCCTGGGGGAAGTTGGTGGCGTTCTTGAACGTGAAGTCGGTCGGAGCGCCGGCCAGCACCAGGGACTGCGCCGCGCCGAACATCTTGTTGTTCGCCGCGGAGATCTGGATGATGTCGCCCTGGTTGTCCGGCTGGGTGCCGTCGGTCGTGCTGTTCGAGTAGGCCACGTTGATGTCGCCCGATCCCGCGGTCTGGATGCGGGACATGATCTCGACCTTCTTGATCTTGGCCGTGGTCGGGACGCGCACCATCTTGTAGACCGAACTGGTATCGTCGGCCGACACCGCGGTGACAGAGCCGGTGACAACCCGGAGGTTGCCGACGGCGTTCTGGCCCGTGCTGCCGATAACGACAGGCGTGGCGTTCAGGTTCGTGATCTGAACCGAGTTTAGAGCAGAGGTACCCATGTTGTGTCTCCTTGCCTATCCGGCGATTACGGGGTGATGTCGCCGCCGGTGGTGTCGGCGCACAGGATCTGAAGGACCTTGCCCGGCTCGGTGCGCGTGGCGCCCATCGAGACCTTGGCATAGATCTGGTAAGGCTGGCTCGACAGGTCCTTGCGCTGGCTGATGTCGATCTGGACGTCCTGCCAGATGCCGAGGTGCATGCCCGACTTCACGAAGCACGGAACCTGGCGCAGGTTCGAGCCGTAGGGAATGCGCTCCGACACGATGATGTTGAAGCCGAGGAACTGCTTCAGCCGGCCGTCGACCAGGACTGGGCGGTCGTTGTACTCGGTCGAGACGACCTGGACCTGGTTGAGCAGATCGGCTTCCTGCTGGCTGCCGATGACCATGGTCGGCATATCCGTCTCGAGGGTATTGTGGTAATGCCGCAGGATACGGCGGGCCTCGATGATCTTGGCAACGGTCAGACCAGTCGCCGAAGAGGCTCCAAAAGTACTGGCGATGCGGAAGTTCGTGGTGTTGAACGTCTCCGACGACAGGTTGCCCGTGTCCGGCCCGGTGTAGGA
>TARA_R110000868_G_scaffold383578_10_pt1 | contig 17087 bp, 15 predicted proteins | sample TARA_R110000868 | Tara Oceans TARA_R110000868 (sample SAMEA4397489) | marine metagenome | biome: Polar Biome; feature: [SRF] surface water layer (ENVO:00010504); material: water (ENVO:00002006), including particulate matter (ENVO:01000060) such as... | depth 5 m | reverse complement strand
TATTGAAGCAATGAGTTTTGGTGTGCCTGTAATTACATCTAATGTTACATCTATGCCTGAAGTAGCAGGTGATGCGGCTTTATTTGTTGATCCAAGAAACATTGAATCAATTAATGAAGCAATGAAAGTGTTAATAAAAGATGAAGATGTTAAATTAGACTTAATTGGAAAAGGTTTTAGAAGACAAGAGAAATTCATTTGGAGAGACACTGCCACTAAAACAATTAATGTATATGATTTTTTAGGCGATAATTAAATAAATTCTAAGTTTATTAGTATTTATTAAGAAATAGACAACTAGTGAAGGAGCTATTGATAATTCAATTAAAAGTTAGCATATTTAATTTCATAAGTAAAAGTAAAGTATGTTACAAAAAATTGTAGAAAACTCACTTTCTGTTAGGGATTCATTACTAAAATCGGGGATAGAAGCAGACAGGGTAGACCAAGATAAAAATCTAATACAAAATAGTTTATCAATGGTCAAAAAGTCAGAGGAATATAAGCTTAATCGAGGATTTGATCTTTGTATAGGCATTTTGGGGCTTCTAATTCACGCTATTCTTTTCCCGTTCATAGCTTTTGCAATTAAGATTTCTTCAAGTGGACCTGTATTGTATAAACAAAAGCGTACTGGAAAAATGGGTGTCGATTTTTATTGTTATAAATATCGTACAATGCATTTAATTAGCCTGAAATCGGAAGAGGGGAAGCCAATTGTGACAAAAAAAGGTGACTCTAGAATATTTAAATTTGGTCAGGTTTTGCGTAAAACTAATTTAGATGAATTGCCCCAAATAATAAATGTATTAAAAGGGGAGATGAGTTTGGTTGGTCCAAGACCTTATCCTGTTGAGGAATGTAAACATTGGAATAATACATTCGATGATTTTTATTATAGATATTTAGTAAAACCTGGAATTACTGGATATGCACAGGTCACGGGTTATCGTGGTGGTACTTTAGATGAAGAGCATATGAGGAGACGATTGGATAAAGATCTTATTTACGTTCAAAAGCAAAATCTAACGTTTGATATAAAAATTATTTACCTAACGATTAAGCAAATGGTTACGTTTAAAACAAACGCTCATTAATATTTTTTTCCTTATCTTTAAAAAGCGTGAAATTAATCACGCTTTTTTTTTGCAAAAAATTTCCAAATGTTTTCAGATACAATTAACAAAAGAATAGAAGATAGAGACTTTATAATAGGAATAATCGGATTAGGGTACGTTGGGCTTCCATTACTCCACACTTTTCACAAAAGTGGATTTCCTGTTGTCGGATTTGATGTAGATAAATCCAAAATCAGTTCAATTCAAGAAGGTATTAGTTATATAAAACATTTCAGTAAAGAAGATATTCAGTCACTTGCTGATTCTAAAAGATGTAAAGTAACTGTTGACTTTTCTGAATTATTGAATGTTGATGCAATACTCATTTGCGTTCCTACCCCTTTGAATATCTATAGAGAACCTGACATGAGTTATGTTGAGAGTACTACAAATACAATATCTAAGTATTTAAAAAAAAACCAATTAATAGTTTTAGAATCTACTACTTGGCCTGGTACTACAGATCATTTAATGAAAGATATTTTAGAAAAAAATTCAGGCCTAAATGCAGGGGTGGATTTCTATTTGGCCTATAGTCCTGAAAGAGAAGACCCAGGCAATCAAGACTTTAATACACAAAGTATACCGAAGGTTGTTGGTGCCTCCGATCAGAATTCAAGAAAGTTTGCGGTAAGTCTATATAGCAGTGCATTGGATAAAGTTATACCAGTATCATCAGCAAAAGTAGCTGAAGCTTCTAAGTTGCTTGAAAATATTTTCAGATCAGTAAATATTGCATTAGTAAATGAAATGAAGATAATCATGGATGCAATGGGTATTGATATACATGAGGTAATCGAAGCCGCAGCAACAAAGCCTTTTGGATTTATGAAATTTACTCCAGGGCCAGGACTTGGGGGTCATTGTATTCCAATTGACCCTTTTTATTTAAGCTGGAAAGCCAAAGAATATGGTTTGAATACGCGTTTTATAGAACTAGCTGGGGAAGTAAATAATGCTATGCCTCAATATGTAGTTGATAAAACCATACTCGCTTTGAATTCAAATAAAACCGCGTTGAATGGTAGTAACATATTAATAATAGGGATTGCCTACAAGCCAGATGTAGATGACATGAGAGAATCACCATCGTTCACTATTATGGATAGTTTAAGGAATTTAGGAGCTTCGATAGATTTTTATGACCCATGGATACCAAAAATACCTAAGAGTAGACAGCATATGAATTGGTATGGTAAGGAGTCAATAGAATGGAATAAAGAAACTATTTCTGGATATGATGCGATAGTTATTGTGACTGATCATAAAATAGTTAACTATAACGAATTGCTTAATTGGAATAAATGTATTGTTGATTCAAGAAATATTATTTCAAAATTAATCAGTGGCAAACATGACAACGTTTTTAAAGCCTAAATTATATTAATATTCAATTAATATTAATATCTTAATCTATAATTTTATATAAAATATTTTTTAAAAATGAAAATTACAGTTGTAGGCACGGGGTATGTAGGTTTAGTAACTGGAACATGCTTTGCAGAAACAGGAAATTATGTTACTTGCGTTGATATCGATGAAAAAAAAGTAGAAAGGATGAGTAATGGAGTGGTTCCAATTTATGAACCAGGGCTCAAGCCTCTATTTGATAGATCTATTCGGGAAGGTCGTCTTATTTTTACAACTGATTTAGAAAGTGCAGTTCAAGAAGCCCAAATCATTTTTTTATGTCTTCCAACACCTCCTGGTGCTGATGGGCAAGCTGACTTATCGGCTGTCCTATATGTAGCAGAACAACTTGGTAGTTTAATAAAAGAATATAAGGTTATAGTTAATAAAAGTACGGTTCCAGTTGGTACTGCAGATAGGGTAACGGAAAGAATAAAGAAAAATGCCACTGTTGAATTTGATGTAGTATCAAATCCAGAATTTCTTAGAGAGGGAGCGGCGGTAGACGATTTCATGAAACCAGAAAGAGTTGTAGTTGGGACAAGGAGTGAAAAAGCTGCTAATTTAATGAAAGATTTATATGGCCCTTTCGTGAGAAGTGGAAATCCAATTATTATAATGGATGAGAGAAGTTCGGAACTTACCAAATATGCCGCGAACTCATTACTTGCTACAAAAATTACATTTATGAATGAGATTGCGAATCTCTGCGAAATTGTTGGTGCAGATGTTGATCATGTAAGAAGAGGAATTGGAACAGATTCAAGAATTGGCAAAAGGTTTCTTTTTGCTGGAATTGGATATGGAGGGAGTTGTTTTCCAAAAGATGTTCAAGCCATTCATTATACTGCAAAAGAACTTGGGTATAATTTTCAAATTTTAGACGCAGTAATGAAAGTAAATGAAGCTCAAAAGATTTCAATGGTGCCGAAAATTATTGAAGAGTTTGGCGAAGATTTAACTGGTAAAACATTTGGAATTTGGGGTTTAGCTTTTAAACCTGATACTGATGATGTTAGAGAAGCACCAGCATTGTATCTAATGCATGAACTTGTTAAAAGAGGGGCAAAGTTAAAAGCATATGATCCTGAAGCCCTTAAGACTTTTCAAGTGGCTGCTTCTGATCTGGTAAATAAAAATACGGAGTATGTTGACCGACCTTCTATGGCTAAGCAAGATGTAAATGCTCTAATAATTTGTACAGAGTGGAATGAATTTAGAGTCTCTGATTTGGAACATTTTAAGAACTATATGGAGAACCCAATAATTTTTGATGGTCGAAATCTTTATGATTTAAATAAAGCTGAAGAGGCAGGGTGGACATACATTAGTGTTGGTAGACCTAGAATTAATTAAATTTGAAAAGTGAAATTATAAAGTATGAAAAAAGTCTTAATAACGGGCGGTGCTGGTTTTTTAGGTTCACATTTATGTGACCGGTTTATAAAGGAAGGTTGGAAAGTAATAGCAATGGATAACCTTATTACAGGGAACCCAGATAATATTGGTCACCTTTTTGGAAATAAGGATTTTAAATTTATTCAACACGACGTTACCGATTTTATACATGTTGAAGGTAACTTAGACTTAGTTCTTCATTTCGCATCCCCTGCTTCTCCGATAGATTATCTCGAAATGCCGATTCAGACTTTGAAAGTGGGGTCACTTGGTACACACAAAGCTTTGGGATTAGCTAAAGTGAAAGGAGCAAGGTTTCTACTTGCTTCTACAAGTGAGGTTTATGGAGATCCACTTATTCATCCACAAAAAGAAGATTATTGGGGGAATGTAAACCCAATTGGCTTTCGTGGTGTTTACGATGAGGCGAAAAGGTTTGCGGAAGCAATGACTATGGGTTACCACAGATTTCATGGATTAGAAACACGAATCATAAGGATTTTCAATACTTATGGTACAAGGATGAGAATTAATGATGGAAGAGCACTTCCAGCATTTATGTCTCAAGCTTTACGAGGGGAGGATATAACTGTATTCGGTGATGGTTCACAAACAAGATCATTCACTTATGTTGATGATCTTGTTGAAGGTATTTATCGATTAGCTATGTCTGATTACTCTGAACCAGTAAATATCGGGAACCCTCAAGAAATTTCTATACTCGAATTTGCAAAAGAGGTCATTAAATTAACGGGTAGCAAAAGTAAAATTACTTTTAAAGAATTGCCTCATGATGATCCAAAGGTTCGAAAACCGAATATTGATAGAGCAAAAGAAATTCTTGATTGGTCTCCAAAGTACCCAAGAGAAGAAGGTTTAAAGAAAACTCTTGAATATTTTACTAAAGCAGTACTTGGCTAATTTAATCCTGAGAATATTAACTTATATAAAATTACTTTTCTAAAAGAGAAAACCATCAATAATTAAATATTAAGATGTGGTAGCACTAAAATTCTCAGTAATTGGTTTTGGACGCATTGGTCAGCGGCATGCCAAAATAATAAATGAATTCGAATCTTTAGAATTAGTTTCTGTTACTGATACAAATCAAACTCAATTTACTAAAATTGATGAGTTAGAACTTAATACGCTTTCATACTCATCTATAGATCAGTTTTTAAGCGCTGATGAAAATCATTCTGATGTTGTTACAATAGCTACTCCAAATGGATTCCATGCAAGCTATGCTATTAAATTGTTGAATTCAGGCTATCATGTACTAATAGAGAAGCCAATGGCACTTTCAATCAAAGATTGCGAAGAGATTGTACAGGCTGAGAAGAAAAGTGGTAAGCAAGTTTTTGTAGTAAAACAAAATCGGTATAGCCCTCCATCAGAATGGTTGAAGGAAGTTATTAGTAATAAAATAATTGGCGATACTTTAATGGTTCAAGTGAACTGCTATTGGAATCGGGATGATCGTTACTATGCTACAAGTGATTGGAAAGGTACTCGAAAACTTGATGGAGGAGCTTTATTTACCCAGTTTAGTCATTTCATTGACATCATGTATTGGGTATTTGGTGATATTATGAATCCTAAAGCTATTATTAAGAATTTTACTCATCCAAAGCTAAACGAATTTGATGATTCTGGATTTGCTCAGTTTGAGTTTGAAAATGGTGGAATTGGTTCATTAAATTATTCTACTTCTTGTTGGGATAAAAATATGGAGAGTAGTATTACTGTAGTAGGGACAAAAGGTAGTCTTAAAATTGGAGGCCAGTATATGAATGAAATCGAATATTGTCATATTGATGGTTATGAAATGCCCGAATTGGCAGAAACAAATCCTCCAAATGATTATGGCCCATATAAAGGAAGTGCAGCGAACCATCATTACGTTTTTGAAAATATAGTTGAAACCCTTTCTGGTAATGGAAGTCCTACTGCTTCATCACTCGATGGAATGAAAGTTGTTAGTATTATTGAGAGAATTTACAAGGCTTCAAAATTCTTTAATTAAAAATTCAAAATTCAAAATTATTTAACCATCTTAATTCTTGAATTTTAAATCTTGAATTCACTAATAAGTCATTGGAAAACGAGCTTTTTTTTAAACATGACACAGCCATAATAGAAAATGGCGCCCAAATTGGTGCCGGGTCCAAAATTTGGCACTGGGTTCATGTAATGGGGAATGCAGTAATCGGTGAAAACTGCGTACTTGGACAAAATGTATTTGTTGGGAAAGCAATCCTTGGAAATAATGTTCGAATTCAAAATAATGTATCTGTCTACGATGAAGTTATACTAGAAGATGATGTTTTTTGTGGCCCGAGTATGGTATTTACGAATGTTATAAATCCTAGAAGTCATGTTCAGCGTAAAAACGAGTATCAGAAAACGATAGTACAAAAAGGAGCTTCTATTGGAGCAAATGCTACAATAATATGCGGTAATGAAATTGGGAAATATGCATTTATTGGTGCAGGAAGTGTGATTACAAAGCCAGTTCCAAATTTTGCGTTAATGGTCGGAAATCCTGCAAGACAACTCGGGTGGGTTTCAAAAGCTGGGATTAGTCTTCGTTTTGATGAAACAGGTAATGCTATTTGTTCTGAAACTAATGAGCAGTATACATTGAAGGATGGGGTAGTTTCATTAGTATCATAGATGATAAGGATTCTGAATACGGTTAAGGTCATCCCTATAGATCTTAAGTAAGCGCAGGTACTAAATTACTGAGTTGAATCAGATTCTGAAAAGAGTTCAGTTTGACTTTGCTTTTTCTAAAAACTAAATCACTATCTAAAGATATCAAATAAGAGAAATGCTTTGGAAGATTAAATACAAAGAGAGTATGTTAGCTATTGTTTGGCTATCTTTTTTTAGAAGTAAACCAATCAATTAAGAATATAAAAATAGATTCACTTGGAAAACCCTATTTCTCTTTTAGATTTAGAAGCACAATATGAAACCATTAAGGTAGAGATAAAAGAAGCTATTAATCAGGTTCTGGAATCACAAAGCTTCATAATGGGAGATTTTGTTAAACAATTCGAAAAAGAAGTTTCAGATTATTGTAAATCAGAACATACTTTTGGATGTGCTTCAGGATCGGATGCTCTTTTATTAGCATTAATGGCAATAAATATACAACCGGGTGATTATGTAATCACTTCACCATTCACATTTTTTGCTACTGCAGGAGCTGTTTCAAGATTGGGTGCTATTCCTATCTTTATTGATATAGAGGCAGATAGCTTCAACATTGATCCCAATAAAGTTAGGGAGTTTTTAGAAGGTAAAGATCAACTTTCTAAGAGATTAAAAATAGATCAAAAAAAGATAAAGGCTATTATTCCAGTACATTTATATGGTCAGTCTGCTGAAATGAATCCAATTCTTAACTTAGCGGATGAATTCGATTTAAAAGTAATTGAGGATGCTGCTCAATCTATTGGTACTAAATACGATAATAAATTAGTCGGAAATTTAGGGGATTTCGGTTGTTTTAGCTTTTTCCCGAGTAAGAATTTAGGTGCGTATGGAGATGCTGGACTTATAACGGTAAAAAATCCAGAGCTAGCTAAACGTGTAGATATTTTAAGATTACATGGCGCTAGTCCTAAATATCATCATAAGTATGTTGGTATTAATTCTAGATTAGATGCTATTCAGGCAGCTATTCTTTCTGTTAAATTGAAATATCTCGACGAATGGTCAGAGAATAGAAGGACTATTGCTAAATCATATAATACCTTATTCGAGGAAGTGGGATTAGTTCAGGAATCTGCTCCTTCGTGTTTCGATAATTGTTTATGTTTTGGTCAAGATGATTGTGAACTTTTGGATTCAAAAATAATACTCCCAAAAGAGACAACTGGTCAAGAATCAGAAGGCGGTAGACATATTTATCACCAATATACTATCAGAGTTAAAAATAGAGATCGAATTCAAGATCAGCTAAATAAAGAAGGAATCGGTTCTTCTGTTTATTATCCTTTGCCACTACATATTCAAGAATGTTTTAGTAACCTAGGGTATAAAGCTGAAGATTGTCCGAGAGCTGTGTGCGCAAGCAATCAGGCTTTATCGTTACCAATCTATCCAGAGCTTAAAGAAGATCAAATCAAAAAAGTAGTGAATACTATAGCGAAAGCATTAAATTAAGTCATGTTTAAATCTCCCGTAACTCAATTCGTCATAAAAGCGTTAGTTATTTTTGTTGGATGGTATATTATTTATGAACTATGGCTATTACCAGATGGTAGACTTGATGAATGGATCTCATTAAATATAGTTGAGGTTAGCTCTGGAATTATTCAATCACTAGGATATGAGACTTGGTCAGTAAATCGAATTATTGGAATAGGAGAAAATGGAGGAATTGAACTTGTGGATGGTTGTACGGGTATTTCTGCTATAGGTCTTTTTCTGGGTTTTATTTTGGCTTATCCGGGTGATTGGAAAAATCGAATTAGTTTTTGTCTTTTGGGAATTGGTGTTATTTATATAGTTAATATTCTTCGTATTGTAGTACTAGTTATAACTCAGGAAGAGTGGATTGATTTTTTTGACATCACTCATGACTACTCTACAACAACCATTTTTTATATAGTCATTTTTATTCTTTGGATGACTTGGGTAAAATTTAGTGATGGAGATTTTACAACTGCACAAAATAAACCTCATGTCCAGCCTACTTAAAAAAGGATTATTTATTATTGGGTTTGTTCTTATTTACTTTGTTGGAATAAGAGAAGTAAGGAAAGTAATCCATGAGGGTCACTTTGGGACTGTTTTTCCTGAGCAATTAGGCTCTATAAATGATGAGTTAAGGCTTGAAGCTCAATCTTCAGTTTCATTTACTCTGCTTGAAGTAAAAGAGAATAATGGTCATGGATGGCAATATAAAATGCCATTTGGGAGCTTTTTTTTATTTGCGATATTAGGCTTAATCCTATTAGGAGCAAATAGAAAAGATTACACCATACTTTCGTTAATTCACATTATTGGAGGAATAATTTCATTTCTTTTTGTGCTATTGGGAATAAATATAGGGGTTAAGTTTTTGATTATTCCGGATCTTTTGAGCAGGTACTTAATCCCAGTTTCTTCATTGGGTTTCGTTGCGTTAACTTATCTTCAAAAAAACTCAAGAGATTCCGATGAAAAGTGAATTAGAAGCACAATATTTAATACTAAATTCATTAATCAATGACTTATGTAAACCTATAAAACCAGAGTTTACTTTAGACATAAAAAAGAACTCTCATCTTTGGGTTTTAGGTGCAGGTAAAGCCTCTCTTTCAATTGCTCAAAGCATTATAAATACAAGTAATGCCGTTGTTGAAGATGGTATTATAATCTCAAATGAAAAATCATCTTTAGTAAAGGAAATTCAGGTTTTTAAGGGTTCTCATCCATATCCTGATGAAGATTCTGTTTCTGCATCCTATGAATTATTAGAGTTGGCAAGAAATATCCCATCTGGAGAGATAGTTATTTTTTGTTTATCTGGCGGTGCATCTTCTTTATTGTGTATTCCTCCTAAAGGGATTGAGATTGAGGAATTAGCAGAAACTTATCAACTGTTGTTAAATGCTGGAGCTCCAATTCATGAGATTAATATTGTGAGGAAGCATTTGTGTATGCTGAAGGGAGGCCAACTTGCTCAAGCTCTTCATCATACAAATCTAATCACGATAATTTCTTCTGATGTTCCAAATGATGATTTAGAAACAATTGGGAGTGCTCCTACGATTTGTGATTCTTCTACTTTTAAAGATGCATTTCAAGTGCTAAAGAGGTTTGAACTTTGGTATAAAATCCCTCATTCTATTAGGATATACATTACTAAAGGACTGTCTGGTGATATACCAGATACACCAAAACCAGGTGTCAATGATCACCCAAGTCATACCGTAAAAATTATTTCAAAAGCATATTCATTATCGAGTAAAATTGGTGGTCAATTTAAAGAAATGGGGTTTAATGTTTGGGTATCTGATTCAGCATATAATGATGATGTTCGAAAAGTGTCAAAAATGATTTGTAGTAAAGCGATTTCTGTACTAAGTAAGAATGAGCCTGTAAAAAAACCCGCGGCCTTAGTTTATTACGGTGAGAGTACGGTTGAAGTTAACGGTTCAGGAAAAGGGGGAAGGAATCAAGAAATGGCACTTATTTCTGCTCTATCAATTGAAGGGCAACATAGTATTTCAATGTTAAGTATCGGGACAGATGGAGTTGATGGACCAACAGACGCGGCAGGAGCTATAATAAATTCAGAAACCACTTTATTCGCCAGAAAATCGAAATTAAGTCCCGAAGAATATCTTCAGAATAATGACGCGTATCACTTTCACGAGAAAATGGATACGTTAATTAAAACGGGTCCTACAGGAAATAATCTCATGGATTTACAAGTTGTAATTATTGAGTAGTTGATGAGTGGAAGTAGAAGTAGTATTTTCTTTCTCTTTCAAACAATCATAACAAGAAATCTGAAACTAGTTACGAATGATCTGGGAATCACCAATTTTTCTTTGGCTTTTATTAATTATTCCTCTTTTGATTGGACTGATATGGTATAAAAATAAATCAATACGAAAGGCTCAGCAAAAATATTTTGAAGAGAGTCTTTTTAATTCATTAAGGAAGGGTTATTGGTCTACTGGAACTGCCATTAAAACCGTGCTATTTATAATAGGTTTTGGCTTTGTTCTAACAGCATTAGCAGGTCCTAAAGTTGGGACAGAAGTTCGCGAAGTAAAGCGCCGAGGAATTGATATGCTTATAGCCCTCGACCTTTCAGCAAGTATGAATGCAGAAGATGTCCGGCCTAGTAGATTGGAAAAAGCTAAATTTGAGATCAATAGACTTATAGAAAGACTAAAAGGGGATAGGGTAGGATTGATAGTTTTTACTGGAGAGGCTTATCTTCAAAGTCCAATGACATTAGATTATTCGGCATTACGATTGTTTCTGGAAATTGTAGATACCGAACAAATGCCAAGTTCTGCAACCGACTTTAAAGCTGCAATGGGAACTGCGAAAGAAGCATTTGAATCGCTTGAAGAAAATGCTACAGAAGCAGCTCAAGTATTATTGATAATTTCTGATGGTGAGGATCATGGTCAATCCTATGAAGAATCTCTTAATCAACTAATAAACAGTTCAATTTCGGTATATACATTAGGAATCGGTACAACAGAAGGAACTACAATTCCTATATATGAAAGACAATCTGGTCAGTTAATTGGTTATAAGCGAGATAGAGATGGGAAAGTTGTAACTACAAGTCTACAACGGGATATTCTTCGGCAAATAGCTTCAAACGGAAATGGAAATTATTATGAAATTGAACGTGGGAATGATGGAATTGATGCATTTCTAGCAAGAGTTGACGAATTAGAAAAAGGGGAATTTTCAAGCCAAGAATACGCCGACTTTAAAAACCAGTATCAATGGATGGGAGCTTTAGGTCTATTTTGTTTCGTTTGCTCTGTTATGATTCCTGGATATAAGAAAGAAAAAAGATAAATGATTAAGCTATTTATTACAGACTTAGATGGTTGTGTTACCGATCCATTTATAACTCCTGATTGGGATGCCTTTAGTAAGATTCGTGAATTGAATTTGGCTAGCAAAGAGGATAAATCAATTCCCCCGTTAAGCATTTGTACAGGAAGACCGATGCCTTATGCTGAAGCTATGGCTCAAGTTCTTGGTATAAGAATCCCATTCATTTTTGAAAGTGGGGGAGGAATGTATGATGTAGAGAAGAATAAAATTACATGGTCTGAAGCACTTACAAAACAAGCAAAGAAAGAAGTATTAGAGATCAAAGAATGGTCGAAAGAGCATTTAATCAAACCAAATAATGCTGCAATTTCAGAATTTGCAAAATTCACTGATATTGGGATTATTCATCAAGATACTCCTACAATTGATGAAATGTATGAAAAGAGTGTACTTCATATCGCCAAAAATTATCCATTATTTGAAGTACATAAAACTATAGTCTCAGTTAATATTATTCTAAAAAAAGCGAACAAAGGTGAGGGTATTAGCATGCTTTGTTCTCATTTTGGTTACAAACTTGAAGAAGTAGCTTATATTGGTGATTCGAGTGGAGATATACCTGGACTTAAAATAGTAGGGATGCCTTTTGCCCCTTCTAATGCAGCTCAAATAACGAAAGATGTTGCAAAGGTTACTGTCGGTCAATCAACAAATGGTGTTCTTGAAGCCTACAACGAAATAATAGAAAGCAATCGAAAAGAAAGCTATTGAATTTCTCTTTCTTGAATTTGTTTTAAAAGCTCAAAATATTTTTCTATTAACTTTTGATAATCGGAGGAGTACTTAGTGAAATTAGGATCATTAAGCCGGTTTCGAATTTGCTTTTCAAGTTCTTCAAGAGTTAATTCAGGGGGTGTTTGTCTTTTTGGATTTACGCCAGTTGTTCCTTCTCGTTTCTCTTCCTCATCACGCTCCTGAAGAGCCTGTTCAGCTTCTAACATCCTCGAAAGGATATTCTGTTGCCGTTCTATTAGTGTTGGGTCTACAGCCCCACCTCGAAGATCGTTTATGGTGTCTTCCATTTCTTCGATCATGCGTTCAATTTCACTTCCCAATTTATCTCCACCTTCAAGCTCTCCATTTCGTTGAAGGTCTTGAAGTTGTTGACGAATCTTATTTTGTTGTTTCGAGAGTTGATTGAGACGTTCCATTTGATCTTGAGTAAGTCGCTCACCTTGCATGTCGTTTATCATATCTTGCATCTGTTGATTGAGCTGCTGTTGATTTTCTCCCATCTGCTGCATTTGTTGCATCATTTGCTCCATACTCATACCACTTCCTGAACCACTATTACTATTCGAAGAATTTTGTAGTTGTTCAAGCAAATTAGCAATCATAAAAGCAACCTCATTTATTCCTCCCAATGCCTGTCGTGTAGCTACCGATGAGCGACTTTGATTGCGTTCTGCCATTTGTTCTAATGAATTAGATAACTGTTGTTCAACTTCTTGTTTCTTTTTATTTATTTGATTGGAGAACTGGGGAATTTCTTTAGAAAGTTGAAATAGAGAGTCGGAAAGAGAGGCGAAAATATTCACTACATTTTTTTGGTCTCTAGCAAATTCAACATAGGCTTGGCTTCGATTTTCAGTAGCACTAGCATAAGTTACCAAGTCCTCTTGCTCAGTAGATAGATTGAGTAAAGAGTAAAGGATATACTGCAAGCCGGCAACATTGATATTCATTTGTTGTTGCTGCTGTTTCTGCATTTGTTCTCGAGTTAGTTCAGCTAGCTTTTGAAAATCTTGTTTAAGATTTTGCTGTTGCTGTTGCTGTTGCTGTTGCTGTTGCTGTTGCTCACTAGATTCTTTTTTATCTCCTTCTGAGTTTTTCTCAGAATCACTTTGTTCACTTTCTTTTTTGATTTCTTCCAACATCTCTTCAAGTTTCTTTTGTATCTTTTCCAATTCTTCTTGAGACATTTTCTGATACTCTTCTAACGATTTCTCAGTTTTCTTTGTAGCATTTTTTGAAAGCTCGTCTATTTTCTCTTGGAGTTTTTCAGTTTGTTCTAAAGTTGAGTTTCGTTGTTCTTCCTTTTGTGCAGCATCACCTTCAGGTTGGTTTTCTAAAGCTTCTTCTTGACGAGCTAAATCCTCATAGGTCTTAGCAAGCTTTTCCAATTCAGAATTTAACTTGAGTTGTTTGAACAACTCCAATGTTCTTTCTAAACGCTGTTTATAAAGTTCTTCATTAAACTCAGTTTCTTGCAGTGCATCTCGAAGTTGCTCAGGGGTCATTTCACTCATTTGCTCTTGAAGCTTTTTCAATGCGTCACGAAAAGCAGGATCATCAATTTCTTTCATCAACTCTTGGAGTTCCTGATAAGCCTCCATTGTTTCTTCAGAGAGCATATTGTTTTCACTCAATTCATCTTTTATCTCATCAAACTTCTCATTAAGCTCTTCAATACGCTTTTCAATTTCTTCTTGTTGACGTTGAACTTCTTCAAGTTGACGTTTTTGTTCGTAATTCGTTTCCGGATCTTCTTTTAACTGTTCCTTAAAAGTGTCGTATTGATCGCTCATTTCATCAAAAACTTCAGAAATATCTTCTAAATCAGTTTCAACGTCATCCTCTTGATTGGAAATATCATCAAAGTAATCGATAAGAGAAGGTACAGTAAGAGTTATTACTTGAGATCTCGATATTTTAAATCCTGTATAACCATCGTTATCAGCAACCTCAATCCAAAAAGTAAGCTCGTCTTTGGGTTTTAAACCTAAATCAGTTACAGACCATATGAATGTTTGGAGCACCCCGTTTTTTGGTTCATTAAGAGGTATTTTTTTGGTGACTGGCTCATCGACAAAAGCTTTTTTTAATTCATAGTTAAGTGATGCCGATGTAAGAGAGAAGTCATCAGTAGGTCTGAATAGAAGCTCTATTGTTTCTGGGTCTACAGTTTCAAATGATGAATTAGGTTGGAGAAGTTCCACATAGGGATATTCATCTAATAATGATGTAATCGTAAATTGAAAAGGATTTTGATTAGTTAACCCGCTTTCGTCTATAAGTTTAAATGAAAGTGTATCTGATTCCTTAATATCTAATTCATATCGAATTGAAAGTTCATCATCTAACTCAATTGGAGATTCACCTTTTATGTTAGATAAAGTAAGCTCTTCTAACAATTTATTTGATTTCCCTTTAATAATTAATCTAGAACCTTGATAAGCAGTAATTTGTGAAAACGGATACTTATAAAGAGCAGTGTCAAGTTGTGTGTAATTGGGAGAAATAATAGCTAATGAAAGTTCTGAGAATCTGGGAAGGAGCTGAACACTAGCATTGTAAATTTCACTTTTATATCCATCCATCTCGATATAATAACTCACCGCATTATTTAAATTGAGAGGAAGAGAGGAAAAGGAATTTCCGATCTTATCCATTCCTCTTGATCTGTAATTTTTTTCAACAGGAGTTTTAAGTTTCAGAAATACATCTTCAGGAATATCACCTTCAAACTTAATAGAAACAGAAAATGGGCTACCTTGTTCTAAGGTTGTGTTAGCAGGTGTAATTGAGAATGTATATGGGTTTGGTTTTTCATATTGAACCCAGAAAGAAGTTAAGCGTTGTGTTGAATTTTTAAATCCAAATGCTGTGGCAATGAGTAATAAAAGGGATACAAAACTAAGTGCTCTCTTTAAAGAGAGTTGTTTTGAAGTTGGAGAGTTCTCCAGAAAATCATTTAGCTTTGTTTTTAGAACTTCGGGATTAATAAGTTCTAGATTTTTGTAAATCGCAGCCTCAATAAGAACAGGATTAGCATTTGAAGATTTCTCCAAATCTAGGGCATAAGATAATTCAACAAGATTTGTCGACCTTGCAAATGTTCTGTAAAAGTCGATAAATAACTGCGAACTAACTCTCTTGTATCCAACTAAAATAGAAGCGATAGTTCCAATTAGAAGAAGAAGTAAGAGTAATATCTTTGTGGATGGTAATAAATAAGAAACCTGTTCAACAAGGATTAAAACAATAAACCATATCAGTAAAAGAATACCTCCATTAAAAAGTACATTTAATTTCTTTTTCTTTTCAAAGGAGGAATGGGCAATTGCTAAAAGCTGCCTTATTGAAGATGCGTTATGTGAGGGAATTTTGTGTGCCATAGTTAGAATACAAAGAAACAACTTTGTGCATTCAAAAACTATAAATGTTGGTTAAAATTGTGGCTCAAAGATCAGAAAGTGTAAGTTTTTTACTTACAATATATTTACCGTTTTCATTATTTATTTGAATCATTTCCTCTTCCAAATCATGTTGAAGGTAAAGGAACCAGTTTCCCTTAACAGCGTCATTTAAAAATTGTTCTTTCTCGTTAAGCGTTTCAATGGGCCGCATATCATACCCCATTACCCAAGGGAGAGGAAGGTGCACATGAGTTGGAAGTAAGTCCGCTACAAAAAAAATAGTTTTGCCGTCCGCTTCTATTTTTGGGAGTTGTTGCCCAAGAGTATGCCCGTTTACAATAAGTGTGTTTAAACCAGGTTCATATTCGAAGTTATCATCTACAAGATGAACTTTATTTGATGCCTTTAAAGGCTCGATATTTTCCTTTAGAAAACTGGCTTGTTCGCGTGTATTTGGGTTAGTGGCAGTTTCCCAATGTTTTTTTGTTATGTGATAAGTAGCATTTGGAAATGCAAAGACTAAGTCTCCATTTTCATCAAAAAAAGTTGTCCCTCCACAATGATCAAAATGAAGGTGAGTAAAAATAATATCTGTAATGTCTTCAAAACTAAATCCCTGAGCCTCCAGAGAGCGTGACAGCTCCCGGTGGGTAAAATCAATTTGATAGATATTCATCATTTTCTCATTGAATTTATTTCCAACGCCGTTATCTATCAGGTATACTTTTCCGGTTTGATTGGACTTGATAAGTAGGCATCGCATCGTCATTGAAATGCGATTTTTCTCATCTGCAGCAATACCACGGGACCAGAGAGTTTTCGGAACTACTCCAAACATAGCGCCACCATCTAATTTGATATCACCAGTTTCTATAGTGTAAAGTTCAAAATTTCCGAGGATGGTTTTGGAAAGGCTCATTTGCGACTCTTTTTTTGAAAGGTAAGTAACCTATTCGTTAAAGTGCATAAAAAAAGCCTCAAACTTTATCAGAATGAGGCTTTTAAGATATAGCATTTATCTAAAAAGATGGAACTATGTCGTTACGATACATAGTATCTAACAAGGTGACAGTTACCATTAGGATAAAAAATACTAAAGCTCCAATTAAGAGCATACTATTAAATTTTACATCCCAGTATAACCCCATAAAAAATGCTGCCACTAAAAAAGCTTTCACTAAAGCTATTGATAGAGCTGTTATAATATCAAGAGGTGCAGGAATAGGTAATGATGATACCACTACAGTAAGAATGGTAAGTACTACTAACGCTCCGCCAATTAACCATAATTGGAAGGCAGAAGCTACATGATGTTCGTGTTTGTGTGCAGTTGTGCTCATAATATAATTCCTGTCATTCAATTAAATAGAGTAGTGGGAAAAGGAAAATCCAGATCAAATCGACCAAATGCCAATAAAGTCCTGTTATT
>TARA_R110000868_G_scaffold102686_2_pt1 | contig 17094 bp, 18 predicted proteins | sample TARA_R110000868 | Tara Oceans TARA_R110000868 (sample SAMEA4397489) | marine metagenome | biome: Polar Biome; feature: [SRF] surface water layer (ENVO:00010504); material: water (ENVO:00002006), including particulate matter (ENVO:01000060) such as... | depth 5 m | reverse complement strand
GAAGGCCGCAACGCCGCCCTCATAGACCATGGTGTCGGACCAGACTTCATCCTGGCGCTCGTCACGCAGGGTGATCTTGACGCCGGAATTGAGGAAGGCGAGCTCGCGCAGACGATGCTGCAGCGTGTCGCGATCAAACTCGGTCATGGTGAAGGTTTCTTCCGACGGCATGAAGCGGACTTCCGTGCCCGTCTTGCCCGGCTCGACATCACCGACGACCTTGAGGTCTTCGTCCGCAACGCCGTGGCGGAAGCGCATATAGTGCTCCTTGCCCTTGCGCCAGATTGTCAGATCCATCCAGACCGACAAGGCGTTGACGACCGAGACGCCAACACCGTGCAAACCGCCGGAGACCTTGTAGGAGTTCTGGTCGAACTTACCGCCGGCGTGCAGCTGGGTCATGATGACCTGTGCCGCCGACATGCCTTCGCCCTTGTGGATGTCGGTCGGGATGCCGCGTCCGTCATCGCGCACACTGGCCGAACCGTCGGCGTGCAGCGTCACCAGGACTTCGGAACAATGGCCCGCCAAGGCTTCGTCGATCGCATTGTCGACGACCTCATAGACCATGTGGTGCAGGCCCGAACCGTCATCGGTATCACCGATATACATGCCGGGACGTTTGCGGACGGCGTCGAGACCCTTGAGGACCTTGATCGACTCCGCGTCATATTCTTGATTCGGTTGTTCGCTCATGGCCTGTTTGTACCGCACACAGAGTCCCGTGGCCATACGCGCGCGCACGCGGGCGCTCGTGCGCGCACACGCGTGTGAGTGCGCTGTACCCGCCCCGCTTCGTCGGACTCAGGCTTGACCCCGGAAACGCCGATGACTAACGAATACGCGATGATAAAGAGAAAAATGATGGGGGTGAGCGTCACCCTCGTGCTTGCTTTGGCCGCACCGGTCGAAGCCAGCATAGAAACCGGTCCTGACGATTGTGCCGAGCAGCAGGTTCTGAGCACGGATGAGCAGACGGTCTGTTCCAGATTTCATGAAATGGTCGCTGCTGCGCAGCGCGTCGAAACCGATGCCGTGTTCGGCTTTTTTCAACCCGACGGCTTTTCGGCCGCGCTATCGGGGCGCCTGTATTCGGACTGGAGCGCCTGGGCACAGGAATACCGTGAAAGCGTGGCCGCCATTGCCAGTTTTGATCGCATGAAGTTTCCCGAAGTGCGGGTCAGAACAATCGCTCCAGACACAATCCTGCTGCTAAACACCTATGATGAACAGGTGACCCTGCAGGACGGCTCGGTCCACCAACTGACAGGTTTCGGAACCCAGGTCTGGACCCGGCAAACCGGTGATTGGCGGATCGTCCACATTGCGGGCCAATAGCCCACAGCCCCGTCACCGCTAGCGCAGCAGCAAGACCACCGCAATCGCCAGCATGACTGTGCCCGTCACAATGTCGGCGCCGCGCCGCACGGCAGGGGTTTTCAGCCAGTCGCGCGCCTTGTGCGCAGCGCCGATATAGGCCCCGGCCGTTGGCACTGCCAGCGCGACCATGATCAACAACATCAAGGCGTAAACCGGCGGCGTGATGGCATCGAGCGGGATGAAGGCCGGCACCAGGGTCAGGTAGAAAACGATCGGCTTGGGATTGGAGAGCGGCATGGCGAGCCCGGCCAGATAAGTCCCGGCCCAGCCGCGTTTCGAGCCGGCGGCAAAAACCGGTTTCGGCCGCGCTCCGGTCCAGGCACTCCAATAGGACGTTCCCGCCATCCAGAGCAGATAACCGGCGCCGACCAGCTTGGCCGCCAGCCAGACCGATCCCAGTTGCTGCGCCGCCGCTGACAAGCCCGTCACCGCAAGGGTGAACCAGAAAATGTCACCGGTCAGAATCCCGACCCCATACAGCGCCGCATACCAGGGACCGGCATCAAGCGTACGGGCGATCATCGCGGCGATGCCGGGACCAGGCGTGACGAACAGGATCAGCAGGGCGCCGGCGAAAAGCAGGAGGTTTTCGACGCTCATCCGCGCACCGGCTCTTCTTCAGCCGTCAGATAGCCATAGATCGCATCAGCCATGGCCGTGGTGAAAACCTCATCCGGCATGGTCAGGGCGAAGGCCGGTCCGTCCTGGGGATACAGGCCTTTATCGATCAGGGAGGTGTTGAAGAGATAGGTCACGATCTCGGCGGCATGGCGCCGGTTCGAAACTTTCACCTCGTCATCGAAATGCTCGATCAGGGCCATCGAAGATGCGACCGCCGCGTTCAGGAATTCCTCCCACTCATCCCCGACCAGATCCGGTCGCAGCCTCGCATAGAGATGTGCGGCCCGAACCAGGTGCGCCTCGGCGATGAGGAAGCGCCAGGCAAGCGAAACCATCTGACGCAGGGCCGTGCGCAATCCGGCTCCTTCTTCCAGCGCTAACTGGCCTGAGGGCGTCGCGGCAAATTGCGTAACCCGCTCGGCATAGAGCTCGAAAATCACCGGTATCAGGGCGTCGCGATTATCGAACCGGCGGTAGACCGTGCCGACCGACAGCCCGGCCTCGGCGGCGAGATCCGCAATCGAGATGTCCTCAAAACTGCGCTGACGCAGCAGAACTTCAAGCGCGGCAACGAGTTTCGCCCGGGTTTGCCGCGACCGTGATTGCACGGCCGGTTTTCCTCCTTGACTCATTCACTCATCCTCATTTATGTGAATGTGAATTCGCATTCCGATTTGAATAGATACGGAACACAGATGCAGCCACCCGGTCAAGCCGGCAAGCCAAGGAAATCAGCCATGTTCAATTTTTCCAATCTCACCATCGAACTCATACTCGGCATCGGGCTGATCCTGGCCATGCTGGCCTGGAATGCCTGGACTGAAAAAGCCGACAGGGCGGCTGTGCTTGACGCGGCCAGACCCGACGCGCGGCTGCAGCTCTACAACAACACCATTTTGACGCTCTGGCTGGTGACATTAGCCTGCACCGCGCTCTGGGTAGTCTCGGGATCGCCGCTGCGCGAACTGGGCTTGCGGCCCGGCCAGGGCTGGCGGTTCTGGCTCAGCTGGTCGGTCGTCGCTCTGGCCGCGGCCTATATGATCATCTCCTTGCTCCAGGTTCGCTTTTCCCGGAAGGCGCGGACGGCGATGCGGCAGCAATTGGGGCAGGCCGGAGACCTGGGCCTGATCCACCCGGAAACCCCGCGCGAGCATGCTCGCTTCACCTGGCTGGCAATCACAGCCGGTATCACTGAGGAAGTCCTGTTCCGGGGCTTTCTGATCGGCGCTCTGGCGCTGGTCTTCCCCCTCTGGCTGGCCGCGATATTTGCCGCGGGCCTGTTCGTCCTCGGCCATGCCTATCAGGGCCTGCGCGGCATGATGCGAACCCTGCCGATCACGCTAATTCTGACGCTGGTCTATGTGGTCGGCGACTCGCTCTGGCCAGCGATCGCCTTGCATATTCTGTGCGATGTCGCGGCGGGCGTGCTGTTTCGCGTCAGCGATCACCACGAATCTGCCGATGCCGCGGCGGCCTGACGCGACGCCAGGCAAGCCCGGACGCGGCGGGCCTCCATAAATCAGGACGTCTCGGAAGTGCCAGGCGTGCGTGGCTCCATCCCCGCGGGAAAGACGCTGCCATCCTGGACCCGCAGGTATTGCGCCCGATCGCCGAACGGCTCGAACAACACCCGTTCGACGCCGGTCAACCAGGCCTGGGAGCGGGTCGCGAGGATTTCATGGGCCAAACCGTCGCGCCGCGCGGCGTCGAGATGGGCGCAGGCCTCATCAAACAGGAGCAGTGGTGCGATCGAGTTGCGCAGGGCCAGGACGCGCGCCTGGGCCAGGGCCAACGTCAGGATCAGGGCCTTCTGCTCGCCGGTCGAACAATCGCCCGCCGGCTGGTCCTTGTCGCGATGCCGCGTCATCAGTTCGGTCCTGTGCGGGCCGCGTGTCAAAGTGCGGCCAACGGCGCCGTCGCGGCCGCGGCCTTCGTGCAACGCCCGGGCGAAGCGGTCCTCGGCATCGGGCGCGGAGATACCCGCTGCCAGATCGGCCTCGACGGCTCCGTCCAGTGCGAGGTCAGCCTGCGGGAAAGCGCCTTCCGGGCGCGCATCGATTTCGGTCTGCAACCGGATCAGGGCTTCGAGACGCGCCGCTGCAACGGCAACGCCATGGCCTGCCATTTCAGTCTCGAGCGCCGCCACCCAGGCGGGATCGGCACGTCCATCATCAAGCAGGCGCTGGCGCCGCACCCGGGTTTTCTCATAGGCCGTCGCGGCCTCGGCATGGGCCGGGTCGGCGGCATAGACGAGCCGGTCAAAGAATTTCAGGCGATCGGCGCGCGGCCCCGCGAACAGACGGTCCTGGGCTGGCGTCAGCCATATCATCGGGATCAGACGCGAAAGCTCGGCCTGCTGCGCCGGATCGCCATCGATGCGCGTTTCGCGCCGTCCACCGGCACGGGCTCCGGCCCCCAGCTTGAAGGAGCCGTCATAGGTCTCGATTTCGGCGTAGACGGCCCAGGCCGGCGCGGAAATCCCGTCCTGCTTGCGCGCCACCCCATCTGCTCCAGCCGAGCGCAAGCCGCGGCCCGGGGCCAGGAAGGAGAGGGCTTCGAGCAGATTGGTCTTGCCGGCCCCGTTCTCACCGAACAACGCCACCGGGCGAGCATCGACCTCGAGCTCAAGCGTTTCGTAGCAGCGAAATTCACTGAGCCGCAAACGACGAACCGCCGCCGGGATGACCGGCGGCGGTGATGTCATTGCGTCTGTATCGTCCGGCTTGCTCACACCCGCAGCGGCATCAACACGTAAAGCGCATCAGGATCACCGCTATCGGTGACCAGGGCTGGTGAGGCGGCGTCGGCAAAGTGGAACTGAGCCTGATCACCCTCGATCTGTGAGGCGACGTCGAGCATGTAGCGGGCATTGAAGCCGATCGAGAAACCCTCATCGCTATAGGAGACGGCCAATTCTTCCTCGGCCTGTCCGCTCTCGGGGTTATTGACGGCCAGCACCAGCGTGTCTTCGCCCAGAGAGAGCTTCACCGAACGCGACTTTTCCATCGAGATCGTCGCAACGCGGTCCACGGCCTCGGCGAAACGTTTGTTCTCGACCGACATCATGCGTGTATTGCCGCGCGGAATGACGCGCTCATAATCCGGGAAAGCACCGTCGATCAGCTTGGACGTCAGCACGGCCTTGCCAAGCCGGAAGCGGATCTTGCCTTCAGACACCGAAACTTCGACATCCTCGCTCGCATCTTCGAGCAGGCGCCGGATCTCTTGCACCGTCTTGCGCGGCACGATCACGCCGGGCATGCCGGCAGCACCATCGGGCAGGTCGACTTCAGCCAGGGCGAGCCGAACGCCGTCAGTAGCAACCGCACGCAATGTCTTGCGACCATCCTGGTCGGAAGCGTGCAGATGGATACCGTTGAGATAATACCGGGTCTCTTCGGTCGAGATGGCGAATTTCGTCTTGTCGATCAGTCGAGCCAATTGTGCAGCCGCCAGCGTGAAGCTGTGCTCGAGGTCCTCGGTCGGCATGACCGGGAAATCGCCCGGCGGCAGGGAGGGCAGCGAGAAGTTTGAACGGCCAGCCTTCAGGATGAGGCGGGGATCCTCGCCGGTCATCTCCAGCGTCACGTCAGCGCCATCGGGCAGCTTGCGCGTGATGTCGTACAGCGTATGGGCCGGTGCCGTGACCATGCCTTCGCCATCGCAACGCGCATCGGTGGTCTCAAGAATTTCGATATCGAGGTCAGTGGCCGCGAAACTCGCACCATTGGGACCCGCCGAAATCAGCACATTCGAGAGGATTGGAATCGTGTTGCGCTTCTCGACCACGGCCTGAACATGGCCAAGGGCCTTGAGGAGCGTAGCGCGCTCGATCGTCAGCTTCATATCTCGCGTTCCGCTTTGACATCATCATGAGCCGGTGGCGCGCTGGCAAATCAGCGGACACCGAAATGGGTGGGTAAAAGAGGATACATGAAAAATCGCATCCGCAAGAGAATTATCCAGCGGATTGCAATTTTTCCGATCAGGTTCAGTCTCGCAACTCGCGGGTCAGACAATCAATGTCCGTGCCGATCGCGTCGCCCGATTCAATCATGGCCGTGATCTTGTTGACCGCATGGATCACGGTCGAGTGGTCCCGGCCACCGAAACGCCGCCCAATATCGGGCAGGGAACGCGTCGTGAGCGCCTTGGCCAGATACATTGCGACATGCCGCGGGCGAACCACGCTCTGGGTCCGGCGCTTGGAACAGATGTCCGTCGTCGTGACACCGAAATGGGTGGCGACGGCTTTCTGGATTTCGTCGACGGTCAGGCGCTTCTCGGCACTGAGCGACAATTCGCGCAACGCAGTGGAAACCGCCTCCATTGTCACCGGCAGCCCGAGAAGGGCGGTGCGGCAGATGACATTGTTGAGAACGCCTTCGAGCTCACGCGGTCCGGTCGTGATGCGGGCAGCGAGGAAATCACGCACCGGCTCGGAGACCGTCAGCACCGGGTAATGCCCCTTCGCCTGGGCGATCTTGCAATCGAGAATCTGGCGCCGCAGATCGAGATCGGGCTTGCTCAGCGGGCAGGCCAGGCCGCCGGTCAAAAGCGAGCGCAGCCGATCATCGGCAATCGCCAGCTCGGAGGGCGGCCGGTGCGAGGCCAGCACAACCTGCTTGTTCTCGGCAATCAGGGCCGCAATCGTGTGCAGGAATTCGTCTTCGGTCTTCGGCTTGCCGGCGATGAAGTGAACATCATCGATCAGCAGGAAATCAACACCGCGCACGGTTTCCTTGAAAGTGATCGTGTCGCGAGCGCGCATCGCTGTGACAAATCCCGAGAGGAATTCCTCAGCCGTCAGATAGAGCGCCTTGCGCGGCTTGGGAGCCGAGGTCACGGCGCTGGCCACGGCGTGCATCAGGTGCGTCTTGCCGACACCGTAATCACCGTAGAAGAAAACCGGGTTGAAAGGCGGGGTGGCCGCCGAGACGATACTGCGCGCAGCGGCAGCTGCAACTTCATTGGCCGGACCGACACGGAAGGAGTCGAAAGTGAAGCGGGACTCAGTAGCCGTTTCGCGCTTCGGCTTCACAACCGGGTCCTTGCCGACGGGGGCAATTACAGGCGCCAGCATCGGCACTACGTCCGATTGTGGTTCAGCCTGCCCCTCGGCCAGCACGAGAAGGTCGCGGCGGACGCAATCAAGTTCGGCCCAAATTGCCCGAATTCGTGCGCCGGCATGATCTTCGATCCAGTCACGATTGAAGGTACTCGGCGCCAGGACAATGATCGCGCCGGCATCTGACAGCCGAACGCGCAAACGGGCAATTTCCTGGGAGTAAAGCGCATCACCGAACTCGACGCGCAAACGGGCACGAACGGCCCGCCAGATCACGGAAATTTCGGTCGCACCCTGGACGTCGAATGCCACCGGTTTTGCCTCGGAAACTGCCAATTTTTTATACGCCATCGTCCGCCACACTTCTAATCCGCCCCACGTCGAGGTGAGAGCTAGGTGTTTGTTATTATGACGCAATTCCCCCTACCACAACACGTCGCTTGCCGTGCCGCCCCCGGAATATTATCCGTTTGGGAATGTTCGCCCTCAGAGCCTCAAAGGTTACTGTTTACGTCAAAACGGTCAACATGTTTCAGCGCTCAAATTTCGAGATTCTTCGCTTGACACGGGAAATCCGTGGCAGGGCCAAAGCTTGGCGAATGTGTTAAATTTTTGCAGCTACGAATGGTTCAAATTCACCACAAAATTGTCGTCCGTATGCAGCGTGGCGTGGCACGAAAGCGCCTGCATAAACAGTTCCGTATCAGGAATATAATATGAGCTCGACAGCAGAATGTTTTGGCTGACCCGGCCGTAGCCCATTGGAAGACAGGCAAAAAAAATACGCCCGGGACGCGAGTCCCGGGCGTATCGATTTCATTCGGCCTTGATGCTGGATCAGGCAGCCATCGCCTTGATACGAGCCGAGAGGCGCGACACTTTGCGCGAGCTGGTGTTCTTGTGGAACACGCCCTTGCTGACAGCGCGCATCATTTCTGATTCCGCAGTCACCAGGGCAGCTCTCGCCACAGTCTGGTCGCCGGCAGCGATCGCGAGTTCGACCTTCTTGACGTAGGTCCGCACGCGCGAGCGACGTGCTTTGTTAACGGCTGTGCGGCGCGCGATCTTGCGGACCATCTTCTTGGCCGAGCTTGTATTGGCCATGGGTTCTAACCTCTTCATGCGACCGGGACCAAAGCCCGATTAAATCCGTGAGCGGCGGCGTATAGGCCCTAGAAGGCGGGGCGTCAACTGCCCCAGCCGCCAGTTCGACTAACGATGCTTGAAATGTGCAGCGCGCTTCTCGGCGAAGGCTGACATGCCCTCGGTCTGATCTTCCAGCGCAAATTGCGACTGGAATACCCGGCGCTCGAAACGAACACCTTCCGTAAGCCCGATTTCGAAGGCGCGATTGACGGATTCCTTGGTCATCATCGCCACCGGCAAGGACTTGATGGCGATGGCCTCAGCCGCCTCCATCGCGACGTCCAGCAGATCTTCAGCCGGTACAACGCGAGACACCAGCCCGGCGCGCTCCGCCTCGTCGGCATCCATCATCCGGCCGGTCAGACACATATCCATTGCCTTGGCCTTGCCGATCGCACGGGGAAGACGCTGAGTGCCACCCGAACCCGGCATCACGCCGAGATTGATTTCAGGCTGACCGAATTTCGCCGTCTGGGAGGCGATGATGAAATCGCACATCATCGCGATCTCGCAGCCGCCGCCGAGCGCATAACCCGACACCGCAGCAATGATCGGCTTGCGGAAGCGGGCTACCGCTTCCCAGGTCTCCGCGAACGGGTCATGCATATAGAGGCCAACAAAGTCGCGGGCCTGCAATTCCTTGATGTCGGCGCCGGCGGCAAAGGCCTTCTTCGACCCCGTCAAAACCACGCAGCCAATCCCGCCATCTTTCTCGAAGATCGCAAGCGCAGCTGCCAGTTCCGTCGTCAGCTCATCGCACAAAGCGTTGAGCGCCTCAGGGCGCGAGAAGGTGATCACCCCGACGCGACCCTCGGTCTTCACCTGAATCGTCTTGTAGGCCATGTCGGCACTCCGTCTGGCGGCGCGGAAGCTCCGCGCTGAAAAAAACGCGCCGCTATAACGCAGTCTCACCCGTCGGTCGATACCGCAGACAGGCCGAGACTCAGGCGGCAGGGATCAAGCTATTGGCGGTCCACGGTAATGCCGGATTCGCGCAATAATTCCACGACCCCGTTTTCGCCCGTCATATGCGCCGCACCGACCGCGATGAAGACCGTACCCTCGCCATCGAGCAGCGTCAGGATTTGTGGAACCCAGTTGCGATTGCGCCGGACGATCAGGGCCTCGTACATTTCAGGCGTTTGCTCGCGCATATCCTCATTGACGACCCGGTCGATCGTCTCGACATCGCCCGAAGCCCAGGCGCGAACCATCTCGTCGAGCATGGCCGGCGTCCGTTCCATTTCACGCAGACCTTCGGCGAAGCCGCGGATCTGTACCTCATCCGGCAGATCGGCGATGGCGCGGATCTGCTGCTCCGTCGTCTCGAAATAGCCGATTTCAATCCCGCTGCCGGCCACTGCGGCCAGGAGCGATGTCTCGGCACCGGCCTCCGGGTCAAGCCCCAGCGTCTGCATTTGCGACACGGAAAGAATGATCTGCGCCAACCAGGGGCGCATCGGTTCAAACATTTGCGGCGAGGCGCCAACGCTCGGCGCGACGCTGGCCAGCAAGGCAATCGCCTCGGCATCAAGCATGGAGGACAGGGTGACGCCTTGCGGGTTCAGCCCAAGCTGGACGACCAGGGCCTGCAGCCGCGCTTGCGCTTCAGGGCCCTGGACATCGGCTTCAAGATAAAGCGCGTCGGCGCTCGCCAGCTTGGCGCGCAATTCATCGGTCTCCCAGTTCAGGCTGGGTGGCAGGAGGTGAAAGGTTCCGAACAGGTAGATATCGGAATCAGCGTCAGACAAATGCCAGATCGCGGGGGTGGCCTGGACATCGGAATAGTCGGCCAACTGGGCCTGCGCCGGGCTGATCGCGCCGGAAAGGGCCAGACCCGCCACAAGGAAGAGCGCTCCGCACGCCGACACCATGCGTTGAAGAGGCTGTGTGGAATAACTCATATGACGATGCTCCGGATCCGATGGTGTTGTTTCCGGAATACTAGCCACATCCGCCGAAATTGCGGCAAGGGAAAATTGGAGCCCCGGTCCCGGGCAAAGGTCTCAACGCTGGCAGGCGGGGCAGTAGAAGGTCGAGCGCCCGGCCTGGACGATGCGCCGGATCTCGCCGGAGCATTCGGCTGTCGAGCAGGCCGCGCCCTCACGTCCATACGCGCTGAAGCGGTGCTGGAAATAGCCAAGCGCGCCATCGACGCCTGCGAAGTCCTTCAGCGTCGACCCGCCCGCCGCGATCGCCTCCTCGATGACATCACGAACCGCGGCCGCCAGACGTTCGCAGCGCACACCAGGCACGGTGCGGGCCTCCCTCAGCGGGCTGATCCGCGATCGGTGCAGCGCTTCGCAGACATAGATATTGCCCAGGCCGGCCACGACGCGCTGGTCGAGCAGCGCGGATTTGATCGGCGTGCGCTTGCCGCTCAACGCCTCCCCCAGCGCGGCGCCGGAAAAGGCGTTGGAGTTCGGCTCCGGTCCGAGACCTGCAAGATTGGGCTGCAAATCCTCGTCGGCTGTCGCGAACATCAACATGAAGCCGAAGCGCCGCGGATCATTGTAGCGCACCGTCACCCCGCCCTCGATCTCGAACACGACGTGATCATGTTTTGGATTGGCGGGCGCGGCGTGAACAAAATCGCCGGGCTGGCGCGTATCCGCCTCCGCCTCGATTGAGAACCGGCCGGTCATGCCCAGATGAATCATCAGGCTTTCTTCGCCACTCAAACGCAGCAGAAGATATTTGGCGCGCCGGTCAATGCGCTCGACCCGGCGGCCAGCCAGCCGCCCGGCCATGTCACCGGGAAAGGGAAAGCGCAGATTGGGCCGGTTGAGCTTTACCCGTTCAATCACGCGCCCTTGCAGCGCGGGGATCAGGCCGACGCGAACGGTTTCGACTTCAGGAAGCTCAGGCACCGAACACTCTCACTTCCAAAAATCAGACACAGGTCACCTATGTCAGCCCACAGCGCCATCTTCGCTGGCATGGTCACAGGTATCGCACTCCACGCGGACTTTACCAAAGCTGCGCCGGGATTTGTCGATCTTGTACTGCAGCGTCCCGCTTTCGCAGGACGGGCAGGGGGTCGACCGCAATGCCGGCATGGGTTGCCAGGGCCCAGACGACCTTCTCAATCGCCGCCAAACGACGCTCGATCGCAGCCAGGTCCGAAACCTCGCTCCGACGCTGCGCCAAGCCATTATCCGATTCAGAGTCTGCCATTCTCGCCTCGCTGCTCCGACCCGGTGGCCCGTTCGGCGCGCGAATCCTGATTGTCCGAGAATTCACACAATAGCTGCTGGCGCAAGCTGGAACGCCAAAATCATCAAAGCGACACAGACTGCGGCGTTTCAGACCGCCCTCGGCGCTTTGCGGCCCGGGCACAGTGTCTTATTGTCAGCCCATGACCGAGACGCTCAAACAAGCCGCACCCGAAAATACCGTTCCCTTCGGCTTCGAAGATGTTGAACGCACACAAAAGGCGGGCCTCGTCCGCAATGTGTTCGACCGCTCGGCCCGCCGCTATGATTTGATGAATGATCTGATGTCGCTGGGCGTCCATCGTGCCTGGAAAGACATGGTGATGACGCGGGCCAACCCGCAGCCCGGCGAGCGCCTGCTCGATGTGGCCGGCGGCACTGGCGATCTGGCGCGCAGCTTCCTGACCAAGGCCGACCGGGTTGGCAAACGCCGCGCCAGCGCCAGGCAGGCCGAGGCGATCGTGCTGGACATCAATGAGCAAATGTTGCGCGCCGGCATCAAGCGCGGCGTCGAGGCCAGCCAGTCGGGCCGGATACAATGGGTAACCGGCAATGCCGAATGCCTGCCGCTGGACGATCACTGCGTCGATTGCGTCACCATCTCGACCGGCATCCGGAATGTCACCGACCGGGCGGCGGCCCTGCGCGATATGCGGCGCGTCCTGAAGCCGGGCGGACGCTTCCTGTGTCTGGAATTTTCCCGCCCGACCAGCCGGGCCTGGGAAACGCTCTACGATGCCTGGTCGTTCAATGTCATGCCGGAGCTCGGCGAACACGTCGCCAAGGACCGCGCCAGCTACCAATACCTGGTCGAATCCATCCGCCGCTTCCCGGACCAGGAGAGCTTCGCTGCAGAACTTCGCCAGGCCGGCTTCAGCCAGGTCGGATACACGAATCTATCGGGCGGTATTGCCGCGCTTCACACCGGCTGGGCCTGATCGGTACCGGCTCCACCCGGCTCCCGGCTCGCCAGGATCCAGGCCCGGGCCTGGGCCACGCTATCGAACAATTTCAGGCCGGCGGGATAGCCGGCAGCTCCCAGACTGATCCAGTACTCGACCAGCGGCCGCTGCATGGGATTGGCGCAGACTTGTGCGCTCAGGCTGGGTTTGTCGCCATAGGCCGCTTGCAGGACATCACCGAGGGCGGATTTTGCGCCCTGAACCGTCGGGACATCAAGATCGCCGAGCAAGCCATCATTATAGTCGATGATGCGATCGCAGGCTGGCGTCCATTGCGGCGAGGATACCAATTGCCGCAACAACACCACAGTCTCATCAATGCTCACGGGTCCGTGGAACGTGGTCAACGCCCATCGCTCCTCGATATTGAATTCAATTGTATGGCGCATCGGCAGGGTCAACTCCTGCCTGAGTCTAGCCCGCGAGCCGCACGGCGCAAGCGAACAGCGCTTCGATGCGCACCGCGACTTCACGCCGCCCTCGCCAAGCGCGGCGCCGCCCTCTAAACAGCTGCGAATATGTTTGCGACCCTCGCCTCCCTCGCGCGATTGCTGCGCGCCCTGCTCACGCTGGTGCGCCACGACGCCATTCTCCCTGCCGAGTATCAGGGACTGTATCCGGCACCGGCCCGCCTGGCCGGCCGGATCGCGCGTCTGTTTGCCCGCCGCGACAATGCCGACAATCCCGGCGAACGGCTGGCGCGGGCGCTCGAACGGCTCGGCCCGTCCTACGTCAAGTTTGGCCAGATCCTCGCCACACGCGGCGATGTGATCGGTGAGCGTTTCGCCCGTGGCCTGTCGCGCCTGCAGGACCGCATGCCAGCCTTCGACGATGCCGAGGCGCGCGCGATTATCGCCGCGGAACTTGGCGCCCCGGTCGAAACCCTGTTTGCGACCTTCGGCCCCGCCATCGCCGCAGCCTCGATCGCCCAGGTCCACCGCGCCACGACGCACGAGGGTGTGGAGGTCGCGGTGAAGGTGTTGCGGCCCGATATCGAGCACCGCATTGCCCGCGATATCCGTGCCCTGTCGCTCGGCGCCGCGCTTGCGGAAATGCTGGCCCCTGCCAGCCGCCGGCTGGAGCCGCGCAAGTTTGTCGCCACAGTGGCGCGCTCGCTGAGCTTCGAAACCGATTTGCGGCTCGAAGCCGCCTCGGCTTCGGAATTGTCCGAGGCCGCCATGGCGGTCGAACATTATCGCATCCCCGATGTCGAGTGGACCTTGTCCTCCAAACGCATCCTGACCACGCGCTGGGTCGAAGGCGCACCGCTCAGCGACCTGGCTCAGGTCGATGCGCTCGGCCTCGACCGCGCCGCGCTGGCCACGACCTTGACCCGGGCCTTTCTCGGAACCGCCCTCGAGCGCGGCGTATTTCACGCCGACATGCATGCGGGCAATCTCTTCGCCAGCGCCTCCGGCGATATCTGGGCCGTGGACTTCGGCATTATGGGCCGCATCGGCCGCCCCGAGCGCCGCTTCCTCGCCCTGATCCTGCACGGTTTCCTGACGCGCGATTACACAGCGGCTGCACGGGCGCATTTCGCCGCCGGATACGTGCCGGACCAGCATGCCGTGGCCGACTTCGCCAGCGCACTGCGCGCCGTTGGCGAACCAATCTTCGGCAAACGTGCCGACGAAGTCCCGATGTCGCGCGTGCTGATGCAATTATTCGAGATCACCGATTTGTTCGACATGCGGCTACGCCCCGAACTCGTGATGCTGCAGAAGACCATGGTCCAGTGCGAGGGCGTCGCGCGCGCACTCGACCCGCAACACAATATGTGGGCCGCAGCCGCGCCGGTGGTTGAGGTCTGGATGAAGCGCGAACTGGGTCCGGAAGGACGCATTCGCGATCTGGGCGAGGACTTGTCGCGGCTCCATGACGCGATGCGCCAATTGCCCGGCGCAATCGAGGACTGGACCGAGATCGGTGCCAGGCTCAAATCCGGCGAGATGCGGCTGACGCCCGCCGCCAATCCGCGCCCCTGGGGACTGATCCTCGCCTGGCTCGGGGCAGGCGCCTTGGCCGGAACTGCCCTGATTGGCATCCTTAGCTAAAATCGACTCGTCGATGAAAACCGTCCGGTAACAAAGTTGTGCTTTAGTAAGGGCATGACAAAAGAAACGCCAACAGCTCAGGAACAATTTGCGCTCCAGCGTGAATTCTTCCGCATCGACGATGCAACAACCAACCGGATGCGCAAGCTGAAGCCACGTCTGATGGCTTATGCCGGCGTTGTCCTGGACATGATGTTTGACCATCTGAGCTCAAATCCCGAGGTCGGGGACTATTTCGAGGATTCCGAGAATCTTCGCTATCTCCTCGATGGCATGCTGGCCCATTGCGACCTGGTCTGCTCGATGCGGTTTGACGCGCGGTATTATGAGGCTGTCGACCAGATGGGTCTGCGCCACAGCAAGCTCAACTACCCCTCCCATGCCTACACCTCGGCCTATGCCAATCTGCTCGATGGCATCACGCAATTGGGATTGATGGATTCGAAGCCGCTGAATGGCCAGGATCTCTCGGCTGTGACCCGGGTGTGCATTTACGACATGGAATTGACGATCGCCGCGTTTTTCCGGCATCAGCTGGACAAGCAGGCAGCCCTGCACGCTGACACCGAAAAAGTGCGCTCGCTTCTGACCCAGGACCGGCTCGCGAGCTGAGGACGGGCCGGATAGCAGGGCGCGCCTGAGCCCGGCCCGACAAGGGGCTTGGGGTTTTCCTCCGGAACGGCTAGTTACGATCAGGAAGCTTTGGGAGCTCGGTCGTGCCGGACAAGCGGGTCTTACTCATCATTGGTGGCGGTATTGCCGCCTATAAAAGTCTCGAGCTGATCCGGGAATTGCACCGGCGTGGCACGGCGTGCCGCTGCATCCTCACCGCCGCCGGCGCGCAATTCGTGACCGCCCTGAGCGTGTCATCGCTCTCGGGTGAGAAAGTCTTCAGCGAGCTTTTCAATCTCACCGACGAAGCCGAGATGGGGCATATCCAGCTCTCGCGCTCGGCCGACCTGGTGGTCGTCGCTCCGGCAACCGCCGATCTGATGGCCAAGGCCGCGCAAGGTCTGGCCAATGACCTCGCCACCACGACGCTGCTGGCGACCGACAAGCCGGTCCTGATGGCGCCAGCGATGAATGTGCGGATGTGGCAGCACAAGGCCACCCAGCGCAATCTGGCGACGCTGAAGCAGGACGGCGTGCATTTCGTCGGCCCCGATGATGGCGAGATGGCTTGCGGCGAGTTTGGCCCGGGCCGGATGGCGGAGCCAATCGCCATCGCTGATGCAATCGAGGGCTTGCTGCATGTCTGAGCCGCTATCCGGCCGGCATATCCTCATCACCGCCGGCCCGACCCGCGAACCGATCGACCCGGTGCGCTTTTTATCCAACCACTCTTCGGGCAGGCAGGGCTATGCGATCGCTGCGGCCTGCGCGGCACTTGGCGCGCGCGTGACACTTGTCTCCGGCCCGACTTCGCTGCCCGACCCGGAGGGCATCACCGTAGTGCGGATTGAAACCGCACTGGAAATGCTCGCCGCCGTCGAGACAGGCCTGCCAGCCGATGTCTTCATCGCCGTCGCCGCCGTCGCCGACTGGCGCCCGGCTGCGCCCTCCGACACCAAGATCAAGGCCGACAAGTCGAGCTTTGCCGCCCTGCCGCTGGTCGAAAACCCGGACATTCTCAAAACCATCAGCCATCTCGCTAGCGGACGCCCCGGCCTGGTGGTCGGCTTTGCCGCCGAGACCCATGATGTCGAGGCCCTCGCTACCGCCAAGCGCGTACGCAAGGGCTGTGACTGGATCGTCGCCAATGATGTCTCGGGCGATGTGATGGGCGGGGCCGAGAATGCTGTCACCCTGGTCACCGCCGGGGGGAGCGAGCACTGGCGACGTGCACCCAAGGGCGAGATCGCGGCCCGCCTGGCATCCCGCATCGCCGAAGCCCTCTAGTTTTCCCCAGCCAGCCTGCCGCGCGCACTGGTCAGCCAGGCGCTGCCGGGCTTCAATCACCGCTTCTGCCACTGCGCCGGACCCGACCCGATGAAAACCATCCACGTCCAGATCAAACCGCTGCCGCATTATGAGGGCCTCGCCCTGCCGGCCTATGAGACGCCGCAATCGGCCGGCATGGATTTGCGTGCTGCAATTCCGGCCGACGAGCCGGTCATCATTCCCCATGGCGAGTGGCGGCTGGTCCCCGTCGGCATCTCCATCGCCCTGCCGCAGGGCTATGAGGCCCAGGTTCGGCCTCGCTCGGGACTGGCGGCCAAGAAAGGGATTTCCTGCGTCAATTCTCCCGGCACGGTGGATTCCGATTATCGCGGCGAGATCCGGGTCAATCTGATCAATCACGGCCCCGAAGACTTTGTCATCAATCGCGGTGACCGCATTGCGCAAATGGTCATCGCACCGGTGATGCAGGCGCTATGGCTGGTCGCTGACGAGCTCAATGAAACCGAGCGCGGCGCGGGTGGTTTCGGCTCGACCGGGGTCTGATCGACAAAGCGTGATCGCATCACGCGGTGACAGTCGCGCCCCGGACACCTACACAGGCTCCAGCTTCCATTGAGGATTTCCCCATGACCGACACTCCGGGCCGCGGCCGTATCTACAGCTCCATCGCCGACACCGTTGGCAATACGCCGCTGGTCGAGCTGTCCAAGCTCGCTGCTGCGCACGGCGCCAAGGCACGCATT
>TARA_R110000868_G_scaffold38661_7_pt1 | contig 17107 bp, 14 predicted proteins | sample TARA_R110000868 | Tara Oceans TARA_R110000868 (sample SAMEA4397489) | marine metagenome | biome: Polar Biome; feature: [SRF] surface water layer (ENVO:00010504); material: water (ENVO:00002006), including particulate matter (ENVO:01000060) such as... | depth 5 m | reverse complement strand
TGGTTGCGCTGCGAAATTGACTCGTCAGCGCCGTAAATGAGGGGTGAATAGCTCGACTTCATCGAGATAGAATTTCATGCGTTTTGTGACGTCTTCTAAGAGATCTATTTGCTGTGTGAGTAAAGAGAGTTCATCGCCCTGATCACTCGGGGGACTTGGATAGATCAGGGACATATCCACGCTTGGCTCGCCAAACAGCGGTTCCCATTCCTCCTCTTCAATTTCCCACTCGGCAAATTCGTTGAGAAGCTCTTCAATAGGATCGCTTAAATCACTGATTGGAGCGCTATGAGAGACCCGCTCAGCCTTCCCAAAGGGGAAGCTGACCACATTATTCATAGCATCTTTGTCTAGCTCATGATCTCGGTTCATGGATTCTCTTTCCTTTAGCCTAATAACTTTAAAACGAAACAGCTTGTATCTCCCTATTACATTGCAGACTTAGTGCCATCAAAGTGCGCCACAAATTCATATAATTACAGTGTCTTAGGGCACTAATTTCATGCTGAGGGTGACACCTGAGCGGCACCTGTCTACTTTCTAATCACTTAGCCGGCAGGGCGTGCCGGGCCGACATAAACCAGTGAAATTGAGATAATAGAGCTGATGGACAAGCCCAACTGCCTGAAGTGCAAACATTATCACTCGACCTATGACCCAGCCAGACCTCGCGGCTGTCGTATCTATGGTTTTAAGTCTATGACCATGCCAACGATCTTGGTTAAGAATGAAAGTGGTGATGATTGCAAGGCCTATGAAATGCGAAAGCATTTTGAAAAAGAAGAAGATAAATTCGATTTTAATCGCAAGGATTATTGGTAACTAGTTACCGACAACCTCAGGAAGTTCCTTATTTCTTTCATGATAACTCTGCCCCGCTGCTTCGATCATGGCACCGCCAAGACAACGATCGCCATCATAAAAAACCACGGACTGACGAATCGTCACTGCCCGCTGAGGAATTTCAAACTTCACTAATAAGCGTTCATGATCAAGCATACTCACAACACAGTCTTGATCGCCCTGGCGATAGCGAACTTTGGCCTTCAAGCGCAACTCGCCTTCAAGTTTGAAGTCGGGGTCAACCCAGTCAATCTCACTAGCGTTTAATTCGTCACAATACATAGCGGGATGGCGCTCACCTCGTTCAACAAAGACAATATTTCTATCGACGTCTTTGCCTAGAACAAACCAAGCTTCACCCTGGCCACCAAGGCCCAGACCTTTTCTTTGTCCAGGAGTATAAAAAGCACAGCCATCATGCTTGCCCACCACTTCACCACTAAGAAGCTGAAACTCTCCCGATTTGGCCGGCAGATACTGAGATAAAAAATTTTTGAAATTTCTCTCACCGATAAAACAAATCCCGGTGGAATCTTTTTTTGAGGCCGTGGCCAGATCATATTCATGAGCGATGGCGCGCACTTCACTTTTTTGCAAACCACCAATCGGAAACAAGACATTCTCTAGTACTGGTTTTTTTACAGCGTAGAGAAAATAAGTTTGATCCTTGCCTTGATCAGCGCCTTTAATTAAATTGCCCTCGCCATCTGTTTGGCAATAATGACCTGTGGCCAAAAGATCGGCGCCAAGCTCACGAGCTTTTTGATAGAAGACTTTGAACTTGATTTCACGGTTACACAAAATATCCGGATTTGGAGTATACCCAGCTTTATACTCTTCGAGAAAATGAGAAAAGACATTGTCGCGATACTCTTTAACGAATTCTACTGAGTAATAAGGAATATCAATTTTCTCACAAACCTTTACTACGTCGGCGTACTCTTTCGAGGCTTGGCAGACGCCATTTTCATCCTCTTCTTCCCAGTTCTTCATGAACATACCGATGACTTTATAACCCTGCTTTTTCAGGATCAGGGCACTCACTGATGAGTCGACGCCACCAGACATGCCAACAATGACCGTTTTTTGGCCATTGGCTTGTTTTTGTTCAGGTGAAAGATCCCAGATTTTACTCATACATGCTATTTAGCGCATGTCGAATGACCAGGCCAGCGCTGCCCCAATGATTGCTTGGGTGGCACTATGAAAAGTCGCAAAATTAAGGGTTTCCGCGAAATCCTGCTTGGTGTGATGGCTCGTATTGAAGTCATTTTCCCAGTCGTGAGTCATTACTACCCCAGCAAAGCCGGCGTTTTGAAATGCTGTTTGTGAACTAAACAAATCTGATCTTTGGGTCGGCTCAAAGCTGACGCTGGATCTGATTTTCTTTGCTGTCTGAGTAAATTGGGAAGCAAGCCTTTGATCCAATACTGAACCTTTCTCATTTTCAGAAGTGGTTCGGGTATAGGCCCGCATGTTTCCCGATTTATTTAATTTATCATCGTGGCTGGTATCGTGACCAAGCATCAGGAGATTAAGAAAGCCCGCCACTTTCAGGTTCGAAAGTTCAGCACTATGAACTTCGATATAAGCCTTAGAACCGCTTTGTCCAAGCTCTTCTGCGTCAAAGAAAACGACTCGAATGGTTTTAGCGATATTAACTTTGGAAGCGACTTCAATCACGGCCAGCGCCGCCGCGACTCCTGAGGCATTATTATCGGCCCCAGGCATAGCGCCACTTGAACTCACCGTAAGAGTCTTAGGGTCTTGCGCGATGGTGTCGTAGTGAGCGCCAATAATGAGCACCTCTTCAGGCTGAAGAAAGCCTTTTTTCTCCCATACAATATTCTGTCCTTCAAAGTCTTTGCTCTGAGATAAAACACTCAGCATACTTTCAGTAAACAAACGCATTCCAATGGCTTGCTCAGAAGAGGCCGAGACCCCACTAGCGAGATATTTATCGAGGTCAGTTCTATAGGATTTTTGAACCTCTTCAGTATTAACTTTGAAGCTCTCAACTTTGGCCGAATTTTTAGGGCTACTCTTGTTAATAGTGTCGACGATAAATGTTCGAACTTTTGAATGTCCCTCGCTACCAACAAAACGCGAAGGTCTACCGTTAAATAATATATTCTGAAGATTATCCACCAACATACTTCGTTGGTATTTAATCGCGAGTCTAGTCACCTGACTTAAAGTTTTAGGCGTCTTTTCATAATCTTTGATTGAATATTCTTTATCATCGGCAAAAGCGTACTGACTAAGCGCTAAAAGCAAAAATACTATTTTCATCAAAAACCCATTTGATTCTTTAAAGATTGTTCAATTTCATTATCATCATCAGGCGAAGCAGGAGCAAATCTGCGACCATGCCCTTTAATCATATGAAAACAGTTCTGCGTGTGGCCGGTGGCCAAAACCCTCGCAACCCCTGATGCCTTAGCATAAACAACTGCCACGGTTCCTCTTCCAATCATGCCTGATTGCTTGTTTGAAAACTCAACCACGCAACTTTGATTATTTTTAAAATAGAGTTTTCCTGAGACTCGCTCACCGTGCTCTTTAAACTGAATGTAAACATCGAGAGGAAAAATTGAATTCGATCCGCCGCCAAAACGGCAGCCAACCAAAGATACGTGTGTATAAAAAAGTTTTCGCGGATCTTCGACCACAACTTTACCCGATTTCGCTATGAGATCGACTACGACTAGATCACGCTCCATTCCTGTACGCTTAATATCCAGCCCTGTCTCAACTCCTTGACCCAAAAAGAAGTGATGGAGTCCTTTGTGTTCGGCAATCATATGGTCGTCTTGGTGCTGATAAACTTCTCCCTCGGTAATCATATCCGGAGGAAGAAATGGTTCGATCTCTTTTCCTAAAGTTGGTTTCTCAAAGACGTTTAGGTGTTTTTTAGACGCTTCCGTTTTAATTCCCATTATTTTAGCAATCTTTTCAGTTTCTGCTTTTCTCATATCCGAAAGTGGCAACTGAAGCATTGCCAGCTGCTCTTGCGTTAATCCAGCAAGTAAAAAACTTTGGTCACTCACGAGATCAGGAGAAGAGAACAGTGAATTCTCTCCCGACTTTTGATTCATCTGTAGTTTTGCGTAGTGACCAGTGGCAATTGACTTGGCCCCAATGATTTTTGCCTTTTCAACCAAAACATCAAAGAGAAGTTGGGTTGTCGCCACTTTGGAATTGTAACTTCGTCCCATCAGCCTGTGAGCTACAACTTTATCGTGAACTAAGGCATAGTATTGCTCTTGGGCGTTAACAGCATAGAAAGGAATTTCCATGCTGTCATAGACTTTTTTGATCAGGTTTAAGTCAGACAGGCCATACTGCACAACTTTCGGATCGAGTGTAAAAGCATCATTCTCAGAGGCTGGCTCACCCTGCGCATGAAATAAAACCGCTACGGCGTGCACTTCCATCCCCTGCTTTTTAAGCAAGTAAGCCGCCACAGCAGAGTCCATCCGTCCTGTAACAGCAATTAGTACTTTTTGAGATTGTGTCGCCATAACCGAGCGCATCCTTCAACTATGTAAGCAAAACCTGACCTATCATAACATAATCACTTAATTAAAGGACATATCCGCCGACAAGATATTTATGTCAGGTGAATTTGAACAAAATGACATTCTCCTATTTAAGTTTGAGAAAACCACAAAGGGTTGCCGGCTCAAGCACTTTCTTCACTTCCTCAACTCTGGTGGAGTTAGACGTCCTATTCGCTTTGCCTATATCGAAGCTGAGGGGCCACTGATTAGTAATCTTTCCTTAAGGGAAAATATCTATTTAGATTCGATTCCAAATTCGTTATCTGAAACAAAAGACTTTCAAATGAAATCTTTTCTTCAGCGTTCCAGCAACCATCACTTAATTGATTTTTATAATCGCATTCCTTTACTGGATGAATTACCTGGCGACGTTGATGCCCAAACTAGAAAAATGGCGGCATTATTTAAAGGCCTCTTACAAAGTGCTGACTATCTCTTCTTGGAATCTCCTGAGCGCTATCTCGATGATCAAGCGCTTGAAGTTTTTACCAGTGCCTTAAGGTTTCAAACGGCCTCTAGATCACAAACAGTTCTGCTTGATAGCTCAAATCCAAAGCTTTGGACTCCATACGCCAGCAAAGTGGTCCTACAGAGTTCAGGCGGCAATTACGACGTAGAGCCAATTCTTTCTGGAAAAGTGAAACGTAAATTTCTTGAACTCGCCCATACAGAGCCAATCCCAGAGGGAAATCTTCGCTTTTTAAACTTAGACACTCTCCTAGTTGCCCCTACAGACAAAAAGAAGAAGGCTGCCTAAGTCTTCATTTCGTTGACAATCTCACTCTGGCAAAACACAATAAAATAAACTGGTTGCGAGGGACTGCGTGCCAAAAAAATCTGAATTTAATTTTATCGATGTATTTGCTGGGGCCGGTGGACTTTCGTGCGGTATGGAAATGGCCGGCATGACCTGTGTACTTGGTATTGATGCTGATAAACACGCCATGAGAACCTTTGCCCATAACCATAAAAAGGCCGAAGTGTTTTGTGGCGATGTGACTAAACTCACTAAAGCAGAACTCAAACGATTGACCGGTGGCAAGAAAATTCACGCCGTGGTTGGTGGCCCTCCTTGCCAAGGTTTTTCAACAGTTGGTCTTGGCAATCCCGATGATATTCGAAATACATTATTTAGACAGTTCGTTCGTATTGTTAAAGAAACAAAACCAGACTTTGTCGTTGTTGAAAATGTTACGGGAATGCTAGCTAAAAAAAATGAACAAACACTTAAGGCCATCTTAAAGTGCTTCAAGCAAATGGGCTATCCCATGGATGTGCGAGTCCTATCGGCCCATGAGTATGGTGTTCCTGAAATGCGCCGTAGAACCATTCTCATTGGAAACCGTATTGGTGCCGATGTGGTTTTTCCGGTCGTGACCCATAGTGATTCAAAAAAGAAAAAACCCGTCACTGTAGCAGAAGCTCTTAGGGATATTGCTGATAAGAAAGGCAAAACTCATAATCACGATCTTGATAGCGCTAGATTGCCATCAAAAATTGATGAGAGAAGATTAGAGCGCATCCCTCAAGGTCATGGCATTCGCTACGAGCGAGATGAAAAGAAATTTTTCACTAAGGCCTTAAGTCTTGGTGTCGATTGGAAAAATCTCCGTGAAGGTCGCTTTCGTCAAACTAAATACTTTAGACTTGATGGCAATAAGCCTTCACCGACAATTATGACTCATCGTCATAGTTATTATCACCCTACTGAAACTCGCTACCTCACTCAACGTGAAGCAGCTAGATTACAAAGTTTTCCCAATAATTTTGTTTTCTTTGGCCCACTATCAGCTCAGTGGCGTCAAATTGGTAACGCTGTTCCCCCACTTCTTGGTAAAGCGCTTGGGCTTGCGATCTACAAAATGATCAGCAACAAGAAGTCTCTTAAGCAAAAGAAAACTGTTGAAGAGACACTTACTCAAGTTCGAAGTAGCGCTTTCATGTATCGTCCCGCGAGCATGGCGGCCAAGGCCAACTAATGTATTTACTCATATCTCTTTTTATTAGCGCTAGCATTCTTAGTGGCTGCTCTACTTGGAAAAGTCTGGAGCGCGAAGAAGTTGTTGAAAAGTACGCCAACGCTAAGGATGGATCAGAATTCATTGAAGTCCAAGGTATGCAAGTTCACGTCAGAGACCAAGGCCGAAAAGCAGCTCCAACTCTCGTTTTAATCCATGGTATTTCAGATTCGTTGCATACTTGGGATTACTGGGCCAATGAGCTGGCTCAAACTTACAGGGTTGTTCGTTTTGATGTACCAGGCTTTGGCCTCACCAAAGACGTTGAAAGTGAAGAGTTTACTCCTAAGTTCTATAGTGACTTTATGCTGGCGTTACTAACTAAAATGAAAATAACTAAGGCCACCATGATTGGAAACTCTTTAGGTGGTTTCATCTCTTGGAATTTTGCCTTGGCCCACCCAAGTAAAGTCAGTTCCTTAATTTTACTCGATCCTGCGGCCTACCCTTTAACACCTCCTTGGATTGTTCGCATCGCCAGCTCACCGTTTAGAATTTTTGCAGAAAATATTAATTTAAGATTTATGACCAAAGATGTTGCTCAGGATGTCTTCTTCGACGACGACAAACTCAAAGAAGAAGTCGTCGATCGTTATCACGCCATGTTTAGTTTAGAGGGGGCTCCAAAACGTTATATGGATGTCTTTGCTAGCATTAATAAGTTTTCAAACCAAATGCCCCAGGGCATCGAACAACTAGAGCACCCCGTGCTTTTACTGTGGGGTGAAAAAGATGAATGGATCTCTCCGGCGCAAATTGAACTTTGGAAAAAAGACGTCAAGAACGTTTCCGCCGTTATCTTTCCCAACGTAGGCCATGCACCTCAAGAGGAAGCGCCGGAGCAAAGCTTAAGCGCGGCAAGAGACTTTATCAAAACCTATTCTAAGTAATCATCACTTCTAGCTGCTGCATCGACGAGATCTTGATAGGCTCCACCAGCGCTCTCAAGATCGACACGAGTCCCCTCTTCAACAAGCTGACCGTTTTTAAACACAAGAATTCGATCACAAATATCGAGCGTGTGTAGTCGATGAGCAATGATTAAACAAGTTCGACCTTTCATGACGACTCTTAATGCGTCTTGAATAATCCGCTCATACTCAGGGTCAACATTGGCCGTGGCTTCATCAAGAACTAAAAGCGTTGGGTCGCGTAGTAAAATTCTTGTAAGTGATACCAACTGTCTTTCACCTATAGATAAATTAGTGCCACCATCTTGAACCATAGAATCGAGTGTCATCCCTGAAGCTCGCATAACTTTGCCAAGCCCAGTTAGCTCAACGGCGCGGATAATTTTTTCTTCATCAAAACTTTCTTCAAGTGTTAAATTGGTTCGAAGTGACGCCCTAAACAGAATCGTCTCCTGTGAAACAAAACCAAAGCTTTTTCTTAGGTAAGAACGTTTAAAATCTTCCAATCGATGACCATCAAGTGTAATCGAGCCTTTTTGAAAGGGATAAAGACGCGATAGTAAAGAAACCGTCGTGGTTTTACCTGAGCCAGTCGTTCCTACCAGTCCGATGCACTCTCCAGGAGTTAGCTTAAAAGAAACATCCTTTAGCACCCAGTTCTCGTCGGCGTAGGCCATCCAAACGTTTTTAAATTCAACTAACCCTGAAAGCTCTATACCGTCGAGTTCACCGTCTTGCCCCAGTACCTTATTCTCTTTAGATTCATTTAAAAATACTGATACTCGCTCTGAGTTTGTGATGGCCTGTTGAATTAGATGAATCTCACGCGCCAACATCTGCATTGGATTAAAAAATCTATCGGCGTAGCGAATAAATGCCGTAAAGATTCCTACCCCAAGAGTACCAGCTAAAATCTCATGACCGGCCACCCAGACCAGCGCCACTAAAGGGAGCGAGCAAAAAAATGAAATAAGTGGCCTTGACCACGAGTACAGAGCGTTGGCGCGAAGATGCGAGCCCAGATATTCATTAACTGAGTCATCGTAGCGATCCTGACTCCACTTCTCTAGCCCAAAAGATCTAATAACACCGATACCACTCAAGTATTCTGCCAGCTTGGCATTAACCATGGCCGATAGCTTCGACATATCGCGATTGACCACGCGAACTTGATTTCTGGTAGCAAAAACTAAATACATCGCAGGGATCATGGCAAGAAGTGAAACAAGCCCTAGCCACCAATTGGTAAAGAGCATTCCGGCAGCGGCAATACCGGCCAGCATAATAGCGGCCGCCATTCGCCCTAATACAGAAGAAAAGAAGTCTTCAATTGCTTCCACATCGTGAGTCACTCTGGTCATAATACGACCCTGAGGTTGGCGATCGTAATAGCTCACCGGAAGTAATTGCAATTGATCAAAGAGGCTTTGTCTTATTAATAAAATTGTTCTTGAAGCACAGTCGGCCAGGATCGTTCTCCCCCACCAACTAAAACCAACACTAAGAGCTTCCATGGCAAAAATCCAAGCGGCCCAAAAAACTGCTTCATCCCAGTTTTTAGCGAGTAGACCATCTTCTACAAGAAATCCCATCCAGCGAGCAGAGATAATAGCAACAAGTGAAGATAAGAAAACTAATGTAAAGGCAAAAATATAGCGCGCTCGCTCAGGCTTAGAATATCCAAGCAAGAACATGAGTGACTTCAAGTCACTGACACCGGCTTTTTTTAATGATTTTTCATCTTGCTCATCGGCCTTTAAATAACTCATACAGACTCTCCCTCAAGACGGATAATCCGATTGCAGTATTTCAAAGTTGATTCACGATGGGCCACCCAAACGGCCGTAAGGTCCACTAACTCTTTATTAAGTCTTGAGAGAATTTTTTCTTCAGTAACTGTGTCCACGGCCGACAGACAATCGTCCATGAACAAAATTTTTGGTCGTCTCGCCAAGGCTCTGGCCAATGTTAGTCGCTGTTTTTGTCCACCTGATAAATTAATCCCCCACTCGCCAAGTGGTGTCTCTAATTGCTTTGGGAAATTGCGGATATCTTCATCAAGTCCAGAGACCCAGAGCACATGCCAAATCTGTTCATCGCTCAATTTCATATCCATTCGAACATTAGCGGCGATTGTCTCAGCAAAGAGAAATGGTTTTTGTGGCACGACAGAAATATGAGATCTGAGTGCGTCATGGGAAAAAAATGAAAAATCTTTATTATAAAATTTAACATCTCCACTTTGAAGACGGCGCTCCAACCCACTCATAATTGAAACAAGTGTACTCTTGCCAGTTCCGATGGCACCTACGATTCCAATTTTCTCACCTTTTTTAATATCGAGATTAAAATCCTTCAAGATCGTATGAGGAGAACTTGGGTAGCGAAAATTAATATCTTTAAGCGAGATGACTAGATCACTATCGCCTTTGACGTCTTCACCTGCTTGATAGAGATAATCTTCTCTTGGATGTAAAAAAACAGTCATCAAGCGCTGTAGACTAGCAATTCCCTTTCGCCACTCAGAAATAATAAAACCGAGTTCAAATAATGGATCTTGGATCAAAAAGATAAGGGCCTGCATGGCCAAGAAGTCCCCAAGGGTTAGCCTTCCATCAAAAACGAACTTCAGTCCCAAAGTAAAAAGAACGGCGTAAGAAACCAGAGAAGCAAAGCCAAAGGCCGGAATAAAAAGTAGCGACGTTTTAACAGCACTCAATCTTAGATCTCTATAAACTCTGGCTGAGTTTTCAAGTTTTGATTTCCAAAAGTTACCGGTTTGGGTCATGCGCTGAAGTCGAATCGTCGAGATGACCTGGGAGGAGAGGTCATTAAACTTTGAGAGAAACTCTTGTGCTTGAATATAGCGAGTAATCTCACGCTCTGATAGCCAACGAATCGCTGGCGGTAAGAATAATAAAGTTCCAAGCGAGATGAGAGTCAGTGTCGCATCAATTTCAATCATGGCCCATATTGTAAAGATGCCTAAAAATAAAACATCTGTAATCGCAACCATAGTAAAGCCAAAAATAAATCGTGCCGATGAAACATCACTTGTAGATGCATTCATCATTGGCCCTTTGGTGAAGACTGTCTGAAGATCGTGTTCTCCAAAATGTCTGGCATGGGACCAAATTTTCCTTTTGAGTTCGGCCGAGGCAAAATGGGTTTGGCGAGCAAAGGTCATACGCCAACCCCAGCGACCAATGAACACTAGAACTCGAATTGTAATTAAGAGAATAATCAAGCGAGAAAGCGTTGACTCTGGTGTAATGCCAACAAGCCAAGATGGAAGCTCATCTTTAGTGAAAAAGTCCAAAGTCCAACCAAGACTCCTGGAACTCAAAACCTGCATAAAGTTGGTCATCAGTACTGAGGCAAGACCAAGAAGGTACATCCCCCAACGTTTACCTACAAAGACGCGCCAAAACTCATAAGCGGCAGTGCGCTTTTCAGAGGTTGGTTCAAAGTACCACTCTGGATTTTCGTCTTCTAAATGTGCTGCTTTTTCACCGTCTGCCATCGCTGCTAATAATAGCCGGCCAGGCAGCTACTGGCTATGAGATCTGCGGGTTCATCCAGTCATTTAATTCAACTAAATAGTCTTTGATCATAGGTAGCTCGAGCGCAACCTTTGTGATGACTTTGCTGACCCCAGCTTTGGTGTACTCTTGATCTTTAAAAGCTTGAGCTAATGATTCAATCATTTCAGGATGCAAGGAATCTGAGAAGATAGTAGCTGCAGTAATGACGCCTTTATGAACATCCAAATGAATATCCATGCCACCCCAATCAAAGCGAGCACTCATATGGTGATTAAATTTTGGAGTTTCGCCAAAGCGCCACTTCCAATCTTTTAAATTTTCGTAGTAATCATTGAGCGGCTTAATGGTTTTCAACCAAGCATCGTCGAGGTGCTCAATCTCACATTCTTGCCCGTACTCTTTGAAGAACTCTTGCACAATATTATGGCACAGGGCTTCGTGAGTAATCTTAGGATTAAAGTCTGTCAGATTGGCCACTCTCGCTCGAACTGACTTAATCCCCTTGCTTACCAATTTTTTTTCATCGGGTTGTAAGTAGTTGGCAAGTTTTCCAAGGTTCGCATTAATTAAAAGTGTACCGTGATGAAAGCTTCTATCTTTTGTTTCTTTAAAAGCACTTCCAGAAATTTTTCTCGCACCATCGACACCATCAACAAGAATATCGTTGCGCCCACTGGCGTAAGCTTTGATATCAAAGTTGGCAATGGCATTGGTAATGATCTTATTATTTCTAGTTTTATCGTAATGTGCTTTGCCATTTAGAAAAGTGAAGTTTGTATTTCCTAAATCGTGAAAGACGGCACCACCGCCACTTTGTCTTCTGGTCAAAAGAATATTATCGGCTTCCATTTTATTCGTATTGCACTCAATCCATGGGTTTTGAAAACGCCCAATGACAACTGTTTCTTGATTGCGCCAAAGGTAGAGTACGGCCGTATCAGGATCCATGTCGCGAAAGATCCAATCTTCCGTTGCAAGGTTAAACCAAGGGTTATGAGTGTCTGAAAAGAGGACGCGGATTTTTTTTGTCATCATACGGCGAGGATACCCTCGCCGATCTTATTGGTCTACCGTGGTTTTTAACTTTAGAAGACCGGCCTTGGCCGTGAGTAAGAATGAGGGTGCAGATGTTCCTTCAATGGTTTTAACGCCAGGAATACAAACACCTTCTTTGAACTTAAAATCAATGGTTTTGAGTATGGTTGAAGTATGAACACGCACGAATGCGTCATCAAAGTCGATGAAGAGCGGCTTAATCAGATCATCTTTTTCGCGGCGCAAATGAAGATCGATAGCATCGACAAGACTTGGATGAATAAGGTTCATATCGTCTTCGACAAGCCCTATAAAGCCTAAAATTTTAAAACGATCTTTAACTAAGTCTTTCACATGAGCGTGATCTTTACTTGATTCTGCATCAGAAAAAGAGACGCGCGAGCCGTGCTTAAGTCTGACGAACTCGATCTCTTTTAGGGCCGAGCCTGGCTCTCCAGGAGCATTCATCATCACCGTGACGCCAGTTTCTTCATTCATGGCAAATATCTTTACTGAGAGCTGACCTTTATGTCTGGCAAATTGTAGTTTTCTAATCTGCTCAACCACGCTCCAAACTTCTGGATCAAAAGGTTCGCCAAGAAGATTTTCAAAAGATGCAATAAGCGCTTTCATGTCACGTTGAACAAATTCATACTCGCCGATTTGGGCCATATAGCGAAGGACATACATCACCATACTGAGACCATCGCCAACAGCAAATTCATCGCTAATATTGCGTGAAAGCATAAACAAAACGCGGGCCACTTCCTCTTGATTTTCGAGCGTCAGTGTACCGTTAAGGACAACACTTTGATCCTCCTCAGGAGTCACCTGGGCCGGCCTTCGCTTTAAATTCATCTCCAGCTCCGACCCATTGGGGATCGTCATTGAAAACAAAGTCATGAGTGCAAAAACAGGCAATAGATAACGCATGAGTCCCCCCGGCCAAAGGCCTTAGATAAAACCCGACGGCCGTCTAAACTTTTGACGGCCATAAACCTAGCTCTAGTGTCCATGGACGCTCTAGCTAAGTTTTAAAGATTCTTAAGGGTATATAAAGCAAGCTCTATGCCAACTACTCGAGGGTATACTCTGCATCGATGCCATCAACTTGCTCAATCAGAGCATCATCATCAAACTGCGGATTATCTTCAATCTCTAGCTCGCGATCAACACGGTAAGTGTTCTCCACCGCGCTACCATCGCGCCTTGATTTTGTGCGGGCATTTCTCTTGCGATTAGGACTTGCCGTTGACCCGTCCTCTGCATCTCTATAACGTTGCTCATCAGTAATCTCTGATTCTTGCGCCTTTGCTTTTTTCTCCCAATCAAAAAAGTCCTGCTTAGCTTCTTCCACTTCTTCAGGGCTTAGGAACTTGGCCATGCGCAGTTTTTCTAAAATACTGTTGATCGTTTCTTTGGCAAAGGGCGAGAGTTCTTTGTCCTTAAACGATTGAGCGTAGCGGGTGGGGCTTGGTAAAAGCATGGCTAGAAAGGCTGCTTCTTTGGCCGTAAGTTCAGCCGCACTTTTACCAAAATAATGTCTCGCGGCCGCATCAATACCATAAATACCAGGTCCAAATTCTACGATATTTAAATAAACTTCAAGAATTTTATCTTTAGAAAGCTTTCGATCCATGGTGTGAGCAATGACAGCTTCTCGCGCTTTTCTGACAAAGCTATACTCGGGTGACAAAAAGAGGTTCTTGGCCAATTGTTGCGTAATAGTACTGGCACCACGAGGTTTTTTGCCGTCTTTAATTGAATCCTCAATTGATTTTTGCACTTGTGCCCAATCAACGCCTTCATGTTCATAAAAAGCCCAGTCTTCACTGATGACGATGGCCTGCTGGGCGATTTTTGAAATCTTTTTTATGCCCACCCAATTCTTTGGCTTTGTCTTAACTTGCGAGTACTCGGCCTTACCGTTAGCGACGACAACTTGGACATAGCCATCTTTAAGTTCATCTATTTTGCCATGAGGAATGGCCATGAAATAAAACAATACAAGAGCGACAATGATCGCATCAAGAATGAGAGAGAAAAGTAGAATTTTCTTTTTTTTAGGACTCACAATACCTCCGGGGCAGACCTCATTTTAAGAGGTTGCCCGAAGTGTCGCAAGTATTAATCTGTAACAACGATATCGTTACACTTGTAGCGCTCTAAGAGCTCTTGGATCTTGGTCGCTTTAGTGCGATCCTCAATGACTTCTACCATGGCGCGTCCTAGTCGATCGCCGCGCTCAAGTAATTTCATCGCATCCGAATCCACCGGACGACCGGCAAGAAACTCTTGTGCCCAAAGGCTAGAGATAAAGTGTTCGCGGATTCGCTCAAAACGAGAGCGGAAGCCGTGAACTCCTGCACGATCCCCAGTCCAACTTAAAAATAGACGCGGTGTTGAGCTATGGAAAAGCTCTTTGTTCGTAACGACAAAGTCATGTCCTTGCTGGGCCAAGCTTTGCGCCAATTTCCAATCGCGTCTGGCAGGTAGAGCATTTTGACATGACTGAAGGCGCTCAAGTTCACTTAAGTTACCAGCAGCTTCGATATTCCCTTCGACAAGATGGTCATCGCTAAAGCGATCAAACTCTCTTCTAAAGTTTTTAAGTGATTTTATTGAGCCTCCGGCAGTGAATTTTAAGAATTCATCACCCCATTTACCATAGATCTGCTCCACGATTTTATCGTAATCAGACAGGATCGAGACGATATTCTCTGTGCCATCATCGCGTCCGGTAAAATCTCTCGTACTAGTCATGCGCTTGAGTTTATCGGCAACAATTGTACTCTTCTTTTGATTTTCATTTACAGCGGCCAAGGCAGTGGTCATATTTTTTTCTACTGCGGCGATATAGTCTTTAACCTTAGCGCCATCAATATCAAGTGCTAACCATACTTCAAGTTTCTCGCCTCTCACTTTCTCAACTTGTGCCAAGAGACGCTCTAAGTGAAAAAGAAGAATTGAGCGCACACCATCGCGGTACTGTGCAACTGGCATAGCATAAAGAGCTGCAAACTCCGCTGTTGTGCTGTCGTATTTATTAAGCTCTGCTAGGGCCATATTATCTAAGAATGCGACATCTGATAGACCACGACTGATGAAGTCTTGAAGACCGATGCTTAGGCCCTCTCTCAACTTAACCATCTCGAGCATGACTTGAAGCTTTCTGGTGTTAGCTGGAGTTGAACCCTCATCGCCAAGGTCAGCTTTTAAAACGTTAATTGCTTGGGCCAAAACTTTCTTTAGCTCAGGCGTATTGCCAAGCGTGGCGGCCAAAAATGCTTCTTTCGCTTTTTCAGCGGCTTCACGGAAGTTCTTTTGCTGCTGCTCAATACCTTTAGCAATAGCATCTAGCTGAGCTTTCACGGGGGCCAGATCACCAGCGTCGTTATAGTGAGTTTGCGTGACAACATCCATGAAACCAGAATTTTCAATATCACTTCTGATGTCATAAAAAGCACAGTTGAGTTTGATAAAGCTTTGGCGATCGCTTGCTTGTTCGAAGTTAAACCTCTTATCAAATAATGAATGAATCAGATTGAGAATTGATGACATAGCGATGCCACCGGCCGAGAGAACAAGCCCATTGGAGTTTGGAACCAGAAGCCCAAGCTGAGAAAATCTCAAAATAACATCGGCCGAATTCTGTAAAAAACTTTTATCTTGGAAATTACATTTTCCGCGCAGGAAAATATCATTAATATTTTGAACCACGTCACCAATTTGTTGGCCGTTGATTGTTGTCGGTGTGGCAGATGGAGCTTCAACTCCAACATTTTCAAGCTCGGCTTGAATCGCAGTGGCACCATTAAAAAGTTCATCGAGTCTAGTTGGGTCTTCTTCACCACAACTATCTCGAAACAGAGCTTTAATGCTGGCAATCTTTTCGACAATGTCTGAGTACTGTTTTGAAATCATGGGACACGACTCAGGTCTTGCCGGCTTTCTTAGATTTCTTGAAAAAATGTCGTTTAAGACTTGAGTATCACTTGTAGGTAATTGTGGGATCGCGACTGAAGCCCTAGCTGTGCGGAGCTGATCTAGTGGATCGGCAGCAAAACAATTCAGACTCAAACAGAGCACTGAAACCGACAGTACAGAGCGGACAAACATACACTTCTCCCAAGATGACTAAAATGATGGTGCATTACAACGCATTGCAAGATTTTTATCAATGATTGCTGAAGAAATGACTACAATCTAAGTACTTGAAATATTATAGGTCAGCTTCTCTTACCGAGCAGTTAACCTTGAGCGCGGCTTGAGTAAATTTATTCATAGGCTTAACTCTGATTTGCAAAACGCCCCAAGGAAATTCCACATTAAATGAAGCTAGCCCATCAGCGACCGGGTGAAATACGGCCTGATCAAGTTGCTCTAAACGCTCACTTTCTCTGACCATGGAAATATGATCAAGTTCATAGCGCTTGGATTTAATCTCTTTATGAGAACATGTAACTTGAATCATACCTTTAACTTTCAAGCCTAAGATCGCCGCCAAGGATTGATTAAACTGCGCTCTTGCTTGATCAAATGCTTGGCCCAAACTCTTACTCAAAATGGTGATTATTGTACTGTAATGCTGCTGCAATAATACTTGGTCGTCTTGATTAAGCTCGCCCGGTAAAAGTGGAAGACCGGCTTCTTTCCAAGCCGTAGCAAAATTTGAACTGGCATCGAGTCCATGTCTTTCGTGTAGAGTTTGAGCAAGTTCGCTAAAACTTTGATCCAACACCACATTGACCTGCTCTTGTGCCATATCGATATTGGGGATCTCGCTAAAGTACTTACTGAGAAAACTTCGTATCCCGGCCGACTTAGTATTAACGTAGGCACCTTTTTTACAAAGTTTTAAACTAAGCGGAATTGATTGATTATTAGCAGTGACGAGTAAGAGATCAGCTTCACCAAAACTTTCATCGTGAGATCCACCGGCGAGCTTACCGATGACTAAAACTTTCGAAAATGGTTGATCTAAATTTTTAAGAATATATTCACTAGTGGACTTTGCTAACCGAGGAAGTTGCTCGGCCAATTGACTGTCGTTTTGCCATAGCCAGTCCTCATAACCTCGCAAACGAACGGCCAAGTCGGGACTCATCGTGCGCAAAAACTCAGCTTCTTTTGAAATAGAGCGAGATAGCTGCGCCCCCACCAAATATTCAAAGAGATTTCCTTTAAACTCA
>TARA_R110000868_G_scaffold123707_2_pt1 | contig 17107 bp, 18 predicted proteins | sample TARA_R110000868 | Tara Oceans TARA_R110000868 (sample SAMEA4397489) | marine metagenome | biome: Polar Biome; feature: [SRF] surface water layer (ENVO:00010504); material: water (ENVO:00002006), including particulate matter (ENVO:01000060) such as... | depth 5 m | reverse complement strand
GGGTGCGACGGCTGCCGCAACCGAACCGCAGGCCGACGCCGGCCGTGCGCAATCCCCGTCCTTGGCCGGCAGCAGCGGTGAGGCGACGCGGCCCAGGGCCACGATGTTGCGGGTCGACGTCGACCGGGTTGACCGGCTGATCAACCTGATGAGCGAACTGGTGACCAGCGAGGCGGTGCTCACCGAATGCGCTACCGCCTTCGGCGGCCCCGAGGGGACGGCCCTGAACGCGGCGATCGAGGACCTGAAGGGCCTCACCCGTGTGCTCGAGGAAAGCGTCATGGCCATCCGCTCGCAGGTCCTCGGACCTGTGTTCCAGCGCATGTCCCGCCTGGTCCGCGAGATGGAGGGGCGGACGGGCAAACAGGTCCGGCTCGTCATCGAGGGCGAGGACACCGAAGTCGACCGCGGCCTGATCGAGGGTCTTACCGATCCGCTGACCCATATGATCCGCAACTCGATCGATCACGGCCTCGAACAGCCCGAAGACCGGGTCCGGCATGGCAAGCCGCCGGTGGGTGAGGTTCGCGTGCGGGCGGCCCATCGTGGCGGCCGGGTTGTGATCGAGGTGTCCGATGACGGAGCGGGCATCAATCTGGCGCGGGTCCTCGAGAGTGCCATCGCCCGGGGGACCGTCAGCGCCGACCACAATCTGACTCCGCACGAGATCGCCAATCTGATCTTCGAGCCGGGCCTGTCGACCGCGGAGGCCGTGACCGACGTGTCCGGGCGCGGCGTCGGCATGGATGTCGTTCGCAGAAGCGTACAGGCGCTCGGGGGGCGCATATCCGTTCAGACGCGGGAGGGTTTCGGAACGACGTTCGTGCTCAGCCTGCCCCTGACGCTGGCCGTCCTGGACGGCATGCTCGTCATCGTCGACGGCGAGCGCATGATCGTGCCGCTGAACGCCGTGCTGGAGTCCATCAAACCCAAAGCCGCCGAGATCCGGACCATCGGGCCCCAGGCGAGTCTGCTTTCGATCCGTGGCGATCAGGTGCCCTATCTCGATCTGGCGTCTCTGCTCGGCTACTGCAGCGACGCCGTGGACATGGACACGGGGATCGCCTTGCTGCTTGAAAGCGACTCCGCCGAACCCATCGCCTTCCGGGTCGATGAGATCATCGACACCCGTCAGGTCGTCATCAAGAGCCTGGAAGACAATTACCAGTCCGTCGCCGGGATCGCCGCCGCGACCATTCTGGGCGACGGCAAGGTGGCGCTGATCATCGACGCGAACGGACTGATCGAGAGCCGCCGACAGAGTAGCTTCGCGCCGGAACGGCTGTTCGCCAATGCGTAGTGCCCGACTTCCTCCCGTCGCGCAGCCGGACACCGTTGACCTTCTCGCGGTCCGGGTCTCGGGTCAGGACTTCTGTATCGAGGTGCAGGCGGTGCGGGAGGTCCGTGCCTGGACCCATGTCACCCGCGTACCGGGCGCGAAGCCCTTCGTGCGCGGGGTCCTCAACATGCGAGGCACCGTCCTGCCGGTGATCGATCTTGCCGCACGCCTCGGACTGGCGGACGTGGATTTGAACGCCAAGCCGGCGATCGTCATCGTCAGGACCGAGGGGCGGCTTGTCGGTCTGCTGGTCGACCGCGTCTCCGACCTGTTTCAGGTGCCGCGGTCGGAGATGAGGAAGACCCCCGAGACGGGTTGCGACTTCATTGCCGAGCTGGCTCCGCGGATGGTGACGTCCGAAAAGATGATTGCGGGCGTGGTGGCCATCGAGCGATTGATGCCGCGTCAGGAAACGACCCCATGAGCCTGGCTGACAGATCGCACCGATGGAATGACGGGGAGCAGGCACCGTCGGAACTGACCTTTACCGCCGAGGACTTCCAGGGGCTGGCGGAGATCGTCCGCGCCGAAAGCGGAATCAGACTCACCGAAAGCAAGGCCCCGCTGGTCTATGCGAGGCTGGCAAAACGCCTGCGCGTCCTCACCCTCCCGTCTTTTCTGAGCTACCGGACCTTCATCGACAGTGAGGAGGGGGCCCGGGAGCGCCAGCTCATGGTCGAGGCGATGACCACCAATGTGACCCAGTTCTTTCGGGAGCCGCACCATTTCACCAGCCTGGCCAGGGATGTGCTTCCGGGCCTCATCCAGCAGGCCCGATCCGGCGGGCGGGTCCGGATCTGGTCGGCCGGGTGTTCAAGCGGTGAGGAGCCGTACTCGATCGCGGCGACGGTCCTGTCGATGATGCCGGACGTTCACCAGTTCGATTTCAAGATCCTGGCGACGGACATCAACAGCCAGATGCTGGCCCGGGGCCGGGCCGGCGCATATCCCTCGGACGGGCTGAACGACGCCGCCCTCGGAGACCAGAGGCGATGGTTCCGCCGCGAGACCGTGGACGGCAAACCCTGTCTGCTGGCGCACGACGATCTGCGCCGTCTGATCTCGTTTCGAACCTCCAATCTCGTCAGCCAGCCGTGGCCCATGAGCGGGAAGTTCCAGGCGATTTTCTGCAGGAATGTCCTGATCTATTTCGATGCCGAAATTCGCGACGAGATCTGCACGGGGTTGATCTCGCACCTGATGCCGGGTGGCGTCCTGTACCTCGGCCACTCGGAGCGGGTGCCGCCCGAAACGCCGGGTCTGGGCATTGTCGGGCCGACGACCTACCGCCTTGACCCCGGTCGGCGAAGGTCGGCTGACGCCCGTAATCCCGCGACCGCGCCCGACCCAATCGACGAGGACATCTGATGCCCGCCGCCAAAGACCTGAAGACGCTCATCGTCGACGACCAGCGTTCCGTGCGGGCCATGATCCGATCCTGCCTGCAGGGCATCGGCATCACCCAGGTCATTGAGGCCGAGGATGGCGTGCAGGCGCTGGACCTTCTGTCCACCAGCCCGCGGCATCTGATCATCTCGGATCTGAACATGCCCCACCTCGACGGCCTCGGCCTGCTTCGCGCGGTCCGGCAGAACCCTGAAACCGCCAAGACCGCCTTCATCATGCTGAGCGGCCACGCGGACACGGAACTGGTGCGCAAGGCGGTGGAGCTGGGGGTCAACAACTATATCGTCAAACCCTTCACGGTGGAGAGCCTGCACCGCAAGATCACCGCCGTGTTCGGCCAGCTGACATGACCCTGACGGTCCCGATTCAGCCGGGCGGGGTGGCCGTGGGCGAGCGCAAGATCCATCTGCTGCAGGGGCAGTTCGAAGTCTCGGATTCGCCGGAGGTGGTCCTGACGACGACCCTCGGGTCCTGCGTGGCCTGCTGTCTGCACGACCCGGTCCGGGGCGTCGGGGGCATGAACCATTTTCTTCTGCCGCACGGTGAAGACGCCAGTGGATCCGAGGCGCGGCGCTATGGCGCCTATGCCATCGAGGTCCTGATCAACGGCCTGCTCCGCAAGGGGGCTGACCGGCGATCGCTCGAGGGCCGCCTGTTTGGCGGGGCCCGCATTTCAGACCGGCTGCCCGATATCGGCGGGCAGAACGCCAAATTCGCCAGGGATTACCTGGAACACGAGGGCATCCGGGTCATGCTGCGCGGCAGTGTCGGCGGCCGTCAGGCGCGGCGCATCCAGTTCTGGCCGGTTTCAGGCCGGGCCCGTCAGTGTCTTCTGGCCGAGACGACCATCTTCAACGCCGAGGCGAACACCGCTCCTTCGGCCGCGGGCTCGGGAACCGTGGAAGTGTTTCGGTAGACCCATGGACAGTGAACGCATGCCTTGTTCCGACGAACTCCAGGGTTACGCCGTTCGGGACCTCCTCGAGGCCATCGCCGGGCAGGTCGATGATCTGGGGAAGGGGATTGAGGATCTCCAGGGGATTGCCGGCGAACTGGCGGCGGCACCGGATGGCGGCATTCCCCGCGAGCTTCTGATGCGACTCCAGCTCATTGACCGTGTCGCGCAACAGATCGCGGCACTGCCGGGGCTGGTCCGGGCCCTGAAGTCGGGTGTTCCGGAAGACCTTGCCCTCAACGCCCCGGATTCGCGCCGGGCCTATGCCGTGGCGCTGGCCGCCTGCCGGGGGGCCTCGGCCGCCCGTCCGGCGGAGGCCCCGGGCAGCGCGGGGGAATGCGAGCTCTGGCACAGCTGATGGGGTCGGCCGGGGGGCACCGCGCTTCCCGCCGACCAGGGCCCGGCTGCGGCAATGCGTGGGGTCGTCAGCGGCCCGCCGGGCGTCCACACTGGCGATTCGGCGAAACCTGTTGCGCCGGCCCCTGACTCACCGGAGCCACATCTTTCATGCCCCGTATCCTTTCCCTGCTGGCGGCGACCGGTCTGATTGCCCTCGGTGCCTGTCAGACCGCTCCCGAGGCGCAGTCCGGATTTCTCCAGTCCTATGCGGGACTGGCCGCGCCGGGGCAGAGCCTGCGAGCCTCGGTGCTGCAACGCCGGGACGACGACGCTGCGGCCGGGATCGAGCGCGTCTTCATCGCCCCGACCGTCCTGATCGAGGGAGCCGGTGCGGGCCTGCCGGCCAGTGACCTGGCCCGCGTGCTGCGGGAGGTCGACCGTCAGGTCTGCTATGAGGTCAGTGAACGGTTCACCGTCATCGCGGCCCCGGCGGCCGACGCGGCGACGATCCGGGCCGCGGTGGTGCGGATCGCGGCCACCGGCCAGGCCGGTTCGCTGGCGTCGGCGACGGCCGGCTTCTTCATTCCCGGTCCCGTCGGCGTGCGGGTGCCGGGCGCGACCGGCGGTCTGGCCGCCGAGGCCGAGTTGCTGGGGCCGGATGCGCGCCAGGTCGCAGCCGTCCTCTGGGCCCGCAATGCGACCGTGGTCGGAACCGACTCGCCGTCCCTGTCCCGGGTCGGCGATGCCCTGCAACTGGCCGAGCCGTTCGGGGATGCCGTCGGCGACGCCTTTTCCCCGCCTGACCGCAAACCCCGTCCCATCGCCCAACCGGACCCCTGCCGGCAGTTCGGTCCGCGGTTCAGCCCCGCCGGTCTGATCGCCGGCTTTGCCACCGGCCTCTATGTGCCGGAGCTGTCGGGCGAGACCAAACCGGACGCGGCGCAGACCGCGCCGGACTGATTCCACCTGGGCCGGACCGGAGGTCGCGTTCAGTCCGCCCGGGTCGCGGCGGCGTTCGTGCGTTCCACTCGGACGGCAACCTCGTTGCGGCGGAAGGTCGGGATGGTCCAGGGCGGATCATAGAACCACGCCACGGCCTCGGCGCGCGGACTCCAGCCGCTGCCGGCCAGTCCAGACAGGAGGTCGGCCGTGCGGGCGTCTACAGCGCGAGCCGAGCTGCCGCCGTTGAACGTCAGGACAGCGTAGGTTTCAGCGGGAACCACGACCAGCTGGACGGCGGGATCGCGCGGGACCGGCAAGGTCTCTATCGAATAGGCGGCGGGCATGAAGAACTGCACGGTCCAGCGGTCAGGGCCGGACGGCGTCTGGGCCACGGGTGCGGTCATGGAAATCCGCTCGGACCCGGTCACCGGGTCACCGGACTGGGCCACCGGGGCGGTCATGGCGATCGACATCCGCCGGTCGTTGCCGCCGAAGATGTAGCCGGCCAGTTTCTGGAAGCCGGCGTTGCGGGCCTCGGCATCGTCGCCCGTGACGACGGTCTGGGCGGCGATGCGTTCGCCGTAGCGGCGGATTTCCAGATCGCCGACCCGTGCCACGGCCTGATAGGCGGGCTCTTCCGTCCCGGATCGCTCCCCGACCGTCGAACAGGCCCCCGCCATCAGCGCGGCCGCGACTCCAACCCAGACTTTCAGCATTGCAGTTCTCCCTCTGAATGGCGGACCCGCTGACGCCACGGGACCGCACGGATGGTGGTCAAGACGCCGGCCAACAGCCGGTGCCGACGTGCGGAGGTGCCGCTCGGCACGTCCGCACGCGGGCGTAGCCGGGTCTACTGCGGCAGCGATACCGCATCGGTAACGTGAATCACGCCGTTCGACTGGAAGACGTCGGCCTGGGTCACGGTGGCGACGCCGCCGTTCTCGTCGGTCAGGATGACCGAGCCGTCGCGCAGCGACGCCGTCAGGGTATCTCCCGAGACGGTCGTGATCGCCGCGGACCCGCCGCCCGCCTGGATCAGGCCGATCACATCCGCGGCCGTCACGCGACCGGCGACCACATGATAGGTCAGGATCTTCGTCAGGGTGGCCCTGTTTTCCGGACGGACCAGGGTTTCGACGGTGCCGGCGGGCAGGGCGGCGAAGGCGGCGTCGGTCGGGGCGAAGACGGTGAAGGGGCCCGGGCCCGACAGGGTCTCGACCAGGCCAGCAGCGGTGACCGCGGCGACCAGGGTCGTGTGGATCGGCGAAGCGACCGCGTTCTCGACGATGGTCTTGCTCGGATACATGGCGGCCCCGCCAACGGTGACCGTGGCGTGGTTCATGCCGCCGTGGTGATCGGCGAGGGCCGCAGGGGCAGCGGCGAGCAGGGCGGCGGCCGAGGCGGCGCCGATGAGTGCTGAGAATTTCATGATGGGGTTCCTGGGCCGATCGCGTCGGTGCGATCCCCAACAGGGACGACGGCGGGCGGGTGTCGGATGCGCGCCCGGAGCATTGTGCGTCATCTGGCCGCGGCTGGTGGCCGTCGGGAGAGGGGGCGGGGCTTCCGAAAGGCCCGTCGTGCGCTGAGGCGGACCGACCTGGATTCACGCCGGCTCGCCTTAACGCGCCGGTTGTCCCGTGGTGTAAGGGGGCCTTCCTCCCCTATTGCCGCCCGGAGATCCCTGTGATCCGTCTGCTTGCCGTATGCGCTCTCCCTGTCGCCGGCCTCGCCGCGCTTGCCGGTCAGGCGCGGGCCGCCCCGATCCCGGAGCCGGTGGTGGCGATGATCGAGGCGTCGGCCGACAATCCCGATCATCTCACCACGATCGCCCGGATCGCCCGGATCACCAATCCCGACTCCATCGCCGAAATCGACGCCCGGGTTGCCGCGATCCGTGCCGCGACCGAGGAGCGGCGGGTGGCGACCCTGTCCGGGCAGGCCTTTCGCGAGGGCTGGTCCGGCCAGGGTCAGGCCGGTGGCGCGCTATCGACCGGCAACGCCGAGGACACAGGCCTGGTGCTCGGCGTCGATCTCAAGAAGGAAAGCCTGCGCTGGCGGCATCGGCTCAATGCCGTCGTCGACCACAAGACCAGCAACAGCGTGCAGACGCGCGAGCGGTACGCGGTCGGCTATCAGGGGGATTACAAGATCAGTGAGCGTCTCTACGCCAACCTGCTGGTCGGCTGGGAGCGGGATCCGTTCGCCGGGTTTGAGGGGCGGACCAGCGAGTCGGTCGGGGTCGGCTACCGGTTCCTGACCGGCCCGACCATGACGCTCGACGCCGACATCGGCGTCGCCGCGCGCCAGACCCGCTTCCTGGCCACCGGCGATGAGTCGACGGTCGGGGCCCGTCTGGGGCTGCGCTACGAGTGGACGTTGTCCCCGGACACCGTCTTCACCGAGGTCGCCTCGGCCTACCTCGACGGTAGCGGCACCACCGTCGAGTCGACCACGGCCATCACCACCCGGCTGTCCGGCGCGCTGTCCGGCCGGGCCTCGCTCAACGTGCGCCACGAAACCGACCCGCCGGTCGCCAGGGAGCCGACCGACACCGCTACCCGGTTCTCGCTGGTCTACGGCTTCTAGGTCAGCGACGGCGACTGTCAGCCCGGAGTCGCGGCGGCCGGACGCTCACCGGATGGCCCCGGTCTCGCGGCTGGCCGCGCGATGTGATGCGGCCAGCCGGACAACACCCGTACCGGGCCTCCGGATCCGTTCACTGGGGAGTCGGGGTCAGACGCAGGAGCCTTGCGTTGCTGGGACCATCCTCAAGCACCGCCCGGAGCCGGCTTGGCAATCAAACTGCCGTCGAAGGTGCTAGCGCCTAGGGGACAAACGGTACGTCCACGCGGCTGTGTCGGCCGGAAAATGTCTGCAATGCTGTTGGTCGGGAACTCCGACCGACGATCGGTCAACGGAGACGCTCGCCGAGTCTGCGGCCAGACAGCGCGCTCAGTGGATGCAGCCCCCCCAGGACGTCAGCGACTGACGGTGTGGCGGACAGGGTGGGATTCGAACCCACGGTAGGCTCACACCTACGGCGGTTTTCAAGACCGCTGCCTTAAACCACTCGGCCACCTGTCCTGCAGACCGGATTCGCAAATCCGGGGCGGGCGAGGGGGCATAGCAAACAAACGGCGGATTAACCAAAGCGGAAATCTCTTGGGGCATGCTCGGCTCATCATGAAAACTGTGCCGGCCGCCGTGACCACAAGACTGTCGAAGGGGCTCCTGATCCTGGGCCTGATGTCGCTGCTGGCCGCCTGCGCCAGTGCCGGCGCGCGGGACGGGGGCTATTCGGCCGCGGCGAGGGTCCCGGTGGTCACCGATCCGGCCCCGATCGTGTCCGGTACCATGCGGCCCTACCAGATCCGCGGCCAGTGGTACCGGCCGGTCGAGGATCCCGACTATGACGTAACCGGCCTGGCCTCCTGGTACGGCGACCAGTTCAACGGCCGCCCGACGGCGACCGGCGAGATTTTCGACATGCATGCCCTGACGGCCGCGCACAAGACCCTGCCGCTGCCGGGCCTGGTCGAGGTCACCAACCTGGCCAACGGACGCAGTGTGGTGTTGCGGGTCAATGACCGGGGCCCGTTCGTCGACAACCGCATCATCGACCTGTCGCGCGGCGCGGCCGAGGAACTGGGCCTGCTGGCGCGTGGCGTCGGCGAGGTGCGCGTGCGTTATCTGGGTCGGGCCCCGCGCCGGGGCGGCGGCATGCGGCTGCAGACGGCCTCGGCGACCGCGCCGGCCCGGGCACCGGCCCGTGCGTCGACCAGCGCGCCGGCCCCGGTGTACGGTGGCACGGCCTACTGGGTCCAGGCGGGGGCCTATGCGAATCGGCGCACGGCGCAGCGGATCGCCGGACGGCTGGGCGACAGCGCCACGGTCGATGTCGTCCAGACTGCCCAGGGCACCCTGTACCGGGTGCTGGTCGGTCCCTGGAGCGACGCCAACGCCGCGGAGCGGGCCCGTCAGGCCGTTCTGGCGCGCGGCGTCGACGACGCCCTGTTGATATCCGCCTCCTGATATCCGGCGAAGGCTTTGCACGGCCGTCCCGGGTCGCCATGGTGCGCCGGTGTCCCGTGGAATCTTCATCACTCTCGAAGGCGGCGAGGGAACCGGCAAGTCGACCCAGACCCGCCGGCTCGTCGAACGCCTGCGCGCCGAAGGTCGCGGCGTCGTGCAGACGCGCGAGCCCGGCGGTTCGACCGGGGCCGAGGCGATCCGCAACCTGGTCGTGGCCGGGGACGCCGAGCGCTGGTCGCCGCGCACCGAAACCCTGCTGATGTATGCGGCCCGCTCAGACCATCTGGAGCGGACGATCCGTCCGGCGCTCGAGGCCGGGCGCTGGGTCGTCTGTGACCGGTTCGCCGACTCCAGCCGGGCCTACCAGGGGGCCGGGGGGGGCGTGCCGCCGGCCTTCATTGAACAGCTGGACGCCGGTATCGTCGCCGGGGACCAGCCGGACCTGACTCTGGTGTTCGATCTGCCCGTCGAGGTCGGGCTGGAACGGGCCTTCGGGCGCGGCCTGTTCGAGACCCGGTTCGAGTCCAAGGGTGTGGCCTTCCATACCCGGCTGCGCGAGGGCTTTCTGGCGATCGTCCGCGACCATCCCGACCGCTGCGTCCTGATCGACGCCGATGGCACCGAGGATGAGGTCGAGGCCCGGGTCTGGGCCGCCGTCCAGGCGCGCGTGTCATGAGCGAGCATCCGCGGGAACGTTTCGACCTGATCCCGGACCGGGCGGCCGAGGCCGCCTTTGAGGCGGCCCGGGATCGCGGGCGGCTGCATCACGCCTGGCTGCTGTGCGGGGTCGAGGGCACGGGCAAGGCCAGTTTCGCCTATCGCGCCGCGCGCCGGCTGCTCGGCGCGGAACCGGACCCGACCCGGGGACCGCTCGGCGCGCGGCCATCCGATCCGGTCAGCCAGCTGGTTTCGGCCCAGTCACATCCGGACCTGATGGTGCTGGAACGGCTGGTCGAGGGGGGCAAGACCAAGAAATCCATCTCGGTTGACCAAGCGCGCGAGCTGCCGGAATTCTTCTCCAAGAGCCCGTCGCGGGCCCGGTACCGGGTGGCGATCGTCGATGCCGCCGATGACTTGAATCTGAATGCAGCCAATGCCTTGTTGAAAGTTCTTGAGGAGCCACCGGCGCAGGGGGTGTTGTTCCTGGTGACCCATGCGCCGGGGCGGCTGCTGCCGACGATCCGATCGCGCTGTCGCCGTCTCGCCTTTCCGGTCTGGACCCCGGCGACGCTGGAGCAGCTGCTGCGCGAACGCGCGGGCCTTGAGGCCGACGAGGCGGGGCGGATCGCCGGTCTGGCCAACGGGTCGCCGGGTGCGGCCCTGGGCCTGGCCTCGGGCGCGACGCTGGAGGCCGACCGGCTGGCGCGCAGCTGGGTCGAGGCGGCCACGGTCGACCGGGCCGAGGCCCTGGCCATCGCCGACGGGTTCCGTGGCGCAGAGGGGCAGGCGCGGTTCGAGACCCTGATGGATCGGCTGATCGCGGCGGTGAAGGTGAGGGCCCTGAATGAGGGCAGGGGGCAGGGGGCCCGCTGGGCCGAGCTGTGGACCCGGCTGTCGGACCTGCCGGACCGTACCGCCGGGCTCAACCTGGATCGTGGCGATGTGCTGGCCGGGGCGCTCGCCGATCTGGCGCGGACCAAGGCAGCCGGCTGATGCTGATCGACAGCCACGTTAACCTGCATGCGCCGCAGTTCGACGAGGACCGTGACGCCGTGATCGCCCGGGCCCGCGCCGCCGGGGTCGGTCTGATGGTCGAAATCTCCGACCGGCTGACCACCTTTGAGGCCACCCACGCGCTGGCCATGGCCCATGATGACATCTGGTGCACGGTCGGCGTCCATCCGCATGAGGCGAAGGATGCGGCTGATCTGACGGCGCAGACCCTGATCGATCTGGCGGCGCGGCCCCGGGTGGTCGGGATCGGCGAGTGCGGGCTGGACTTCCACTATGACCTGAGCCCGCGCGACATCCAGGCGACGGTGTTCCGCCAGCATATCGCCGCCGCGCGCGAGACCGGCCTGCCGCTGGTCGTGCATACGCGCGAGGCCGACGCCGTCATGGGCACAATCCTGGCCGAGGAACATGCCGTCGGGCCATTCAAACTGCTAATGCATTGCTATACTAGTGGTCAGGAACTCGCTGATCTGGCAGTTAAATTGGGGGCCTGGTTCTCGGTGTCGGGCATCGCCACGTTCAAGACCGCAGAAGCGGTCCGGGCCGTGATCCGGACCCTGCCGGCCGACCGGATCATCGTCGAGACCGACTGCCCCTATCTGGCCCCGATGCCGCATCGCGGCCGGCGCAACGAGCCGGCCTATGTCGGCCATGTGCTCGAGAAGCTGGCCGAAATCCGTGGCTGGAGCGCCGAAGAGGCCGACCGGCACACGACCGACGCCTTCTTCGCCCTGTTCGACCGCGTTCCGCGTCCGGTGGACGCATGAGCACGCCCGGCGAGCTGGAGGTGGTGATTCTGGGCTGCGGATCGTCCGGCGGCGTGCCGCGTGGTGACGGCGACTGGGGCAGTTGCGATCCGGCCGAGCCGAGGAACCGCCGCAGCCGCTGTTCGCTGCTGCTGCGCCGCCACGGGCCTGACGGCGTCACCAGCGTGCTGATTGACACCTCGCCGGATATCCGGAGCCAGGCTCTGGCGGCCGGGATCAAACACGTCGACGCCGTCCTTTACACCCATGACCATGCCGACCAGACCCACGGCATCGATGACCTGCGCGTGTTCGCCATGCGGGCGCGCGGGCGGATTCCAGCCTGGATGGACGCGACGACGCGCGCAGCCCTGACCGGACGGTTTCCCTATATCTTCGACAGCGTCGAGGGCTATCCGGCCATTCTTGAGCCCCAGGATGTCCCGCCGCATGGCGAGGCCTGGAGCGTTAACGGCGCCGGAGGTCCCATCCCCGTTAACACCTTTGACCAGGCCCACGGGCCGATCCGGTCGGTGGGCTACCGCATCGGTCCGGTGGTCTATTCCAGCGACGTCTCGGGTCTCGACGAAGCGGCGCTCGACGCGGTGCGTGGGGCCGAGCTCTGGATCGTCGACGCCTTGCGCTGGACGCCGCATCCGACGCACGCGCATCTGGACCGGACGCTGGACTGGATCGCGCGGTCCGGTGCTGCGAGATCGGTGCTGACCAATCTGCATCTTGATCTGGATTACAATGTCTTGTCTGTGGTGGTTCCGCGTGGCGTTGAAGTGGCCTTCGATGGCTGGAGCGACCGGTTTTCGCTGTAACTGGCCCTTTCAGCCTCGTTTTCCCGGCCTCTAGTTTCGCATAATATATCTTAGGCGATAAATGGATCGTGCAATCGGGGCTTGGTTTCGGCCGCTATGCGACGATGCCGAACACCGTGCCAATCCCGGCAGTGACGGCCAGGGCCGCCGCCCCCCAGAACACGACGCGGGCCACCGGCCGCATCAAACTGGCCCCGCCCGCTCGGGCACCGGCCGCGCCCAGGGCCGCGAGAAAAATCAGCGACGTCGCGCTGACCAGCGGAACGGTCAGGCTGGTCGGTGCCAGGCTGACGACGATCAGCGGGGCCGCCGCGCCCACGGCAAAGGTCACGGCCGAGGTCCACGCCGCCTCGATCGGGCGCGCGGTGCTGATTTCGGAAATGCCCAGTTCGTCGCGGGCGTGGGCCCCGAGGGCGTCCCTGGCCATCAGCTGGGTGGCGACCTGGACAGCCAGGTCCGGGGTCAGGCCGCGGCTGATGTAGATTCCGGCCAGTTCGTGGTGCTCGGCCTCGGGATTGGTCGCCAGTTCCTCGGCCTCGCGGGCCAGGTCGGCCTTTTCGGTGTCGGACTGGGAACTGACCGAAACATACTCCCCCGCGGCCATCGACAGGGCTCCGGCGACCAGCCCGGCCCCGCCGGCGATCAGGATGGCGCTTCGGGAGGATCCGGCGGCGGCGACGCCGACGATCAGGCTGGCGGTCGAGACGATACCGTCATTGGCCCCGAGCACAGCGGCGCGCATCCAGCCAATGCGGGACATCTGGTGGGACTCACCATGGGCATGAAGACGGCTCATGCGGGCATTCGACGCCCTGCCGTCCGCCATGGCAAGGCTTCTACAGGTGGATCATGCGGCTGTAGGCGTCCAGCGCGGACTCATGCATTGCTTCGGACATGGTCGGGTGCGGATAGACGGTGCCGTGCAGGTCTTCCTCGGTCGCCTCCATGGTGATGGCGGTGACGAAGCCCTGGATCATCTCCGTGACCTCGGCCCCGATCATGTGGGCTCCGATCAGAGCCCCGGTTCTGACGTCGAAGATCGTCTTGACGAAACCGTCGGTGTCACCGGCGGCGATGGCCTTGCCGTTCACCTTGAAGGGGAAGCGACCGACCTTGACCTCGCGCCCGGCCTCGCGGGCCCCCTGCTCCGTGATCCCGACCGAGGCGATCTGGGGCTGCGAATAGGTGCAGCCGGCGATCGGCGAATGGACGTTGGGCGTCTTCCAGGCGGCGATATGCTCGGCGGCGTGGATTCCTTCGTGCGAGGCCTTGTGCGCCAGCCACGGGGCCCCGGCGCAGTCGCCGATGGCGTACAGGCCCTTCACATTGGTCTGGCAGTGGCTGTCGGTGGTGATGTGGCCGCGATCCATCTTGACGCCCAGGGCTTCCAGACCGATGCCGTCAGTATTGGCGGTGATGCCGACCGCCGAGATGCAGACCTCGGCTTCGAGGGTTTCGGTCTTGCCACCGGCCTCTATGGCGACCTGCACGCCCTTTCCGCTCTTCGACACCTTGGTGACCTTGGCGTCGACGCGGAATTTGAAGCCGCGTTTCTCGAAGGATTTCTGCGCCGCCTTCGACACTTCCTCATCCTCGACGGGCAGGATGCGCGGCAGGGCCTCGACGACGGTGACGTCGACGCCGAGGGCGCGATAGAAGCTGCCGAACTCTATGCCGATGGCCCCTGAGCCGATGACGATGATGGATTTGGGCAGGCTCTTGGGGGCCATGGCCTCGCGATAGGCCCAGATGCGCTCGCCGTCGGCCTCGAGGCCGATCTGCGGCAGGGCCCTGGCCCGGGCCCCGACCGCCAGCATGACGGTCTTTGCCGCGACCGTGCGGCTGCCACCGGCCTTGAGGGCGATGACCACCTTCGGGGCGGTACTGCCCTTTTCAAGCGCCGCGGTCCCCTCGATGACCTCGATCTTGTTCTTCTTCATCAGATAGCCGACGCCGGCGTTCAGCTGTTTGGCCACGCCACGCGAACGGGCGATGATGGCGTCGAAATCGAAGCCGACCTTCTCGGCCGACAGGCCGAATTCCTTCAGGTGCGAAAGGCTTTCGAACTTCTCGCCCGACTTGAGCAGCGCCTTGGTCGGGATACAGCCCCAGTTCAGGCAGATGCCGCCGAGGTTCTCGCGCTCGACGATGCCGACCTTCAGGCCCAGCTGTGTGGCGCGGATGGCGGCGACATAGCCGCCCGGACCCGAGCCGATGACGAGGAGATCGAATTCAGCCACGGTGTCGTCCTTACGCCAGCATCGTCACAGGGTTCTCGATCATCGCCTTGAACACCTGCAGGAATTTCGCACCGATCGCGCCGTCGACGACACGGTGATCGCAGGTCAGGGTCACGGTCATCACCGTGGCCACGGCCAGCTGGCCGTCGCGGACGACCGGGCGGGGCTCCCCTGCCCCGACGCTCATGATCGCGCCCTGGGGCTCGTTGATGATCGAGGCGAAGGATTTGATGCCGAACATACCCAGGTTGGAGACCGAGAAGGTGCCGCCCTGGAACTCGTCGGGCTTCAGCTTGCGGTCGCGGGCCCGTTTGGCGAGATCTTTCGACGCCGTGGCGATCTGCGACAGGGACTTGGTCTCGGCCTTGCGGATGATCGGGGTGATCAGGCCGCCGTCGATGGCCACCGCCATGGCCACATCGGCTTGGTGATGCAGGGCGATGCCGTCGGGTGAATAGCTGGCATTGGCCTCCGGTACGGCCTTCAAGGCCATGGCCGAGGCCTTGATGATGAAGTCGTTGACCGAGACCTTGATGCCCTGGGGTTCCAGCAGGGCGTTGACCCGGACCCGCGAGGCCAGAAGGCCGTCGATGTCGCAGTCGATAGTCAGGGGGAAGTGCGGCACGTCACGGAAGCTGTCGGTCAGGCGCCGGGCGATGGCCTTGCGCATGCCGTCCAGCGGGATCAGGTCGTAGCTTCCGTCCGGAATACCCATCTGGGCCAGCGACTGAACCTTGCGCGGCTCGGCGCTGGTGGTCGCCGCAGCGGATGTCGGCCGGGCACCGCCCTTGCCGGCGGCCTCGACGTCGCGTTTGACGATGCGGCCGTGTGGACCGGTGCCGGTCACGGTGTTCAGGTCCAGACCGGCCTGTTCGGCCAGGCGCCGGGCCAGGGGCGAGGCGAAAACGCGCGCGCCGTCGGCCCGTTTGGCGGCCGGTGCAGCCTTGACCGGCTCGGCCTTCGCCGGGGCGGGTTCAGCCTTTGCTTCCGTCCCGGGTGTCCCGGCTCGCGGTGCCGGCGCAGCGGTTTCGCCGTCCTGCTTCAGCCGGGCGATCGGCGCGTTGACCTTCACACCCTCGGTGCCCTCGGCGACGAGGATCTCGGTGATCTCGCCCTCGTCGACGGCCTCGACCTCCATGGTCGCCTTGTCGGTCTCGATCTCGGCCATGACATCACCGGCCTTGACCATGTCGCCAACCTTGACGTGCCATTTGGAGAGGACGCCCTCCTCCATCGTGGGCGACAGGGCGGGCATCAGGATGTCGGTCATTGGGTCTCCCCGGATGCCTCGACCTTTTCACCGGCCGCGGCGGCGGCGCGGATCCCCGCCGAGCGGTCGTGGGCGTCAGACCAGGACTGACGGATGGTGTCGAGGACCTCTTCCTGGTTCAGGCCGCGGCGCTCGGCATAGGCGCGCGAGAAATGCCAGGCGGCCTCGGCCAGAACGCTGCCGACCATCCGTTCGTCATTCAGGACCGGACGCAGGATCATCTGCGGGCGATCGCCGCCCCACCAGATGCGGATCAGTTCGGAGACGTCATCGGTACGGCCGCTCTCCAGCAGTTCGGGCGGAATCGGCAGGGCCTTGCTTTCAACAGTCATCGCATAACGTCCTTCACAGCCTTGATGATCTTGTCCGCGCCCGGCAGGGACAGCACCTCCAGATTGGCGGCATAGGGCAGCGGCACGTCTTCCTGATGCACCCGCAGCGGCGGGGCGTCGAGATAGTCGAACGCATGTTCGATGACCCGGGCCACGACCTCGGCCCCGACGCCCATCGGGCCCCAGCCTTCCTCGGCGCTGACCAGTCGGCTGGTCTTCTTCACGCTCTCGACGATGGTCTCGTGGTCCAGTGGACGCAGGGTCCGCAGGTCGATGACCTCGCAGCTGATGCCTTCGCCGGCCAGGGTTTCTGCGGCCTGGAGGGCGAAGCCGACCATGCGGCTGTGCGCGGTGATGGTGACGTCCGTGCCCTCGCGACGCACCTTGGCCTTGCCGATCGGCACGACCCAGTCGTCCATCTCCGGAACGTCGAACTCGATGCCGTACATCATCTCATGCTCGAGGAAGACGACGGGGTTCGGATCGCGGATCGCCGCCTTCAGCAGGCCCTTGGCGTCGGCGGCATCATAGGGCGCGATCACCTTGAGACCGGGAACCTGGGCGTACCAGGCCGAATAGTCCTGGCTGTGCTGGGCTCCGACGCGGCTGGCCGCGCCATTGGGGCCGCGGAAAACGATGTCGGCGCGGATCTGGCCGCCCGACATGTACAGTGTCTTGGCCGCCGAGTTGATGATGTGGTCGATGGCCTGCATGGCGAAATTGAAGGTCATGAATTCGACGATCGGTTTCAGCCCGGCCATGGCCGCGCCGACGCCGAGGCCGGCGAAGCCGTGCTCCGTGATCGGGGTGTCGACCACGCGCTTGTCGCCGAACTCCTGCAGCAGCTCGCGGCTGACCTTGTAGGCCCCCTGGTACTGGGCGACCTCCTCGCCGATCAGAAAAACGGCGTCGTCGCGGCGCATCTCCTCGGCCATGGCGTCGCGAAGGGCGTCGCGGACCGTGGTGCGCACCATCTTCGTGCCTTCAGGAATGTTGGCGTCACG
>TARA_R110000868_G_scaffold202801_1_pt1 | contig 17111 bp, 14 predicted proteins | sample TARA_R110000868 | Tara Oceans TARA_R110000868 (sample SAMEA4397489) | marine metagenome | biome: Polar Biome; feature: [SRF] surface water layer (ENVO:00010504); material: water (ENVO:00002006), including particulate matter (ENVO:01000060) such as... | depth 5 m | reverse complement strand
GACGCAAACCATCCGAGCCGTGGCTCATCATGTAAGCAACCGCACGGACGAACATACCCATCTGGCCATGGAAGGCGACCATGCGACCGAAAGGCTGCGTGCCGTCGGCCTTGGCTTCGCCCGGTGTTTCAACGAGGTGAAAACCATCGGCACTTTTGACGACATAGGGCAAAGGCGCGAAAGGCGCGAGCGCGGCTGACAGCACAACGGGACCGGCACCGGGACCACCGCCGCCATGCGGCGTCGAGAAAGTCTTGTGCAGATTGATGTGCATCGCGTCGATGCCGAGGTCGCCGGGACGCACCCGGCCAACGATGGCGTTGAAATTTGCGCCGTCGCAATAAAAATACGCGCCCGCCTCATGCACCGCATCGGCAATGTCGATGATGTCACGTTCAAAGAGGCCGCAGGTGTTGGGATTGGTCAGCATGATCGCCGCCACATCCGGTCCGAGTTTCGCCTTGAAAGCCGCAAGATCAACGCGACCGTCTTCAGTGGCGGGGATCGCATCGACATTATAGTTCAGCAGAGCGGCAGTCGCGGGGTTGGTGCCATGGGCGGATTCCGGCACCAGGATGCGCGTGCGGGTCTTGCCCTCGCCGCGCGCTTCAAGCGCCGCGCGGATCGCCATCATGCCACAAAGCTCGCCATGGGCCCCTGCTTTGGGTGACAGCGCGACCGCCGGCATGCCAGTGAGTTCCATAAGCCAATGAGACAGTGTGTCCATCAGTTCGAGTGCACCCTGCACAGTCTTTTGCGGTTGCAGGGGATGCACGTCGCCGAAACCTGCCAGCCGCGCCATCTTCTCATTGAGGCGCGGGTTGTGCTTCATCGTGCAAGAACCGAGCGGATAGAGGCCCGCATCGATTGAATAGTTCTTGCGCGACAGGCGCACGAAATGACGCATGACGTCAGGCTCCGACACACCGGGAAGACCGATGCGCGCCTTGCGTTCCATCCCGCCGAGACGCGGTGTGAAAGCTTCGGGCTCATCGAGATCGACGCCGCAGGCGCCGGGATTGTCGAGTTCGAAAATCAACGGCTCTTCAAGACGCAGTCCGCGATTGCCCGTGTAGGTTTCAATGGCACTTGATGAACTGGTTGTTCCGGCGGAGGTCGGGCGACCCTGATTATTCATGGCTGACATCACAGCACCTCCTTCAACGCTGATACATAAGCGGCGCGGTCATCGTCCGTATTGATTTCGGTGGAAGCGACGATCAACAGATTTTCAACAGACGTGTCATCGGGAATAAGACGGCTCACAGGCAGGCCGCCGATAACATTGCGTTCGGCCAGCGCGTCGACGATGCCAGCAGCAGAGCGCGGCAAGCGGATGGTGAATTCGTTGAAGAAACTGTTACTCAGCACTTCAACACCTTTGACGCTTTGCAACCCGTCTGCGAGCTTCACCGCATTGGCGTGATTGATGCGCGCAAGGCGCTTGAACCCGTCTTCGCCCAGCAGCGACAGATGGATGGTGAAGGCGAGGCAGCAGAGGCCGGAGTTGGTGCAAATGTTGGACGTCGCTTTTTCGCGGCGAATATGTTGCTCACGCGTCGAGAGCGTCAGCACGAAGCCGCGATCGCCAACGGCATCCACCGTCTCACCGCAGAGGCGGCCCGGCATCTGGCGCACATATTTTGTCTTGGTGGCAAAGAGGCCGACATAGGGTCCACCAAAATTGAGCCCGTTGCCGATGGACTGGCCTTCGCCGACAACGATGTCGGCACCCATTTCGCCGGGCGGCGTTGTGAGGCCCAGCGCAACGATTTCTGTGACGACAGCAATCAGCAGCGCGCCCTTGGCGTGGGCGGCGTCTGCAATGGCGCGCAGGTCGATGAGGTCGCCGAAGAAGCTCGGGCCTTGCACAACGACGCAGCTCGTGTCGTCACCGATGCGGGCGATAATATCTTCTGTTGTGCCGGAGATGGCGGGCGGCAAGGCTTCGACCGTATAACCACCGACTTCGGAGATATTTTCGACGACCGCGCGGTAGTGCGGGTGCAGCGTGCCTGACAGCACGGCCTTCTTGCGCTTTGTCACGCGGTGCGCCATGAGCACCGCTTCGCCGCAGGCGGTCGAACCGTCATACATGGACGCATTCGCCACATCCATGCCGGTGAGCATCGCGACCTGTGTCTGGAACTCGAACAGATATTGCAGTGTGCCTTGCGTGATCTCCGGTTGGTAGGGCGTGTAGGAGGTGAGGAACTCCGAACGCTGAATCAGGTGATCAACTGTCGAAGGCACATGATGGCGATAGGCCCCCGCCCCGACGAAAAACGGAACCGATCCGGCCGATACATTCTTTGCTGCCATTTTCGACAGCGCGCGCTCAACATCCAACTCGCCTTTGCGCTTAGGTAAATCAACGAAGCCTGAGCGTCGTGCACGCTCCGGCACGTCTCGAAAGAGATCATCAACGGATTTGGCACCGATGACGCCGAGCATATCGCGGCGGTCATTGTCGGTCAGGGGCAAATAGCGCATGGGAGAACCAGTGGTTTTTGATTTCAGATAATTATAAATACGAGTGGCTGATGAATACGGACCACCCGGAAAAATCAGGCCAGACCTTCGAGGAAGGCTTTGTAGGCGTCTTCGTCCATCAGCTTGGCGAGTTCGCTTGTGTCCGACAGTTTGATCTTCACAAACCAGCCGCGTCCCATCGCGTCTTCGTTTACGCCGCCAGGTGCGCCTTCAAGGTCTGCATTGACTTCGACAACTTCGCCGGACACGGGTGCATAAACTTCGCTCGCCGCCTTCACACTTTCTACAACGGCGGCTTCGTCGCCTGCTGCCATCGCCTTGCCGATTTCGGGCAACTCAACATAGACAACGTCGCCAAGTTGCTCCTGGGCGTAGTCGGTAATGCCGATCGTCGCCGTATTGCCTTCGACGCGCACCCATTCGTGCTGATCGGTAAAACGTATCTCGCTCATCTCTTGTTCCTCATCTCTCTGATGTATCTTGATTATTTCGTAGCAGGCCGGTGAAAGCGTTTTTCAACAAAAGGCAAGGCGACTATCTTTGCTGGACGACCCTTGCCTCTGACCATCAACTCAACATCGGTGCCGACTTTGGCAAATGATGTTTCGACGTAACCCATTGCGATTGGTCCGCCGACGGTGGGGCCATAACTCCCGCTTGTGATTTCTCCAATGACTTTGCCGGATGCATCCACGACTTCCGTGTGGTCACGCGCTGGTGCCTTGCCGTCAGGCAAAATGCCGACGCGCTTGCGCGACACACCCTCTGCGATCTGCCCCATGATGATGGCAGCGCCTGGAAAATTCGCTTCGGCGCGTCGACGCTTACCAATGGCCCATCCCAAAGCACCCTCGATGGGTGTGGTGGTCTCGTCAATGTCGTGACCATAGAGGCAAAGCCCCGCCTCGAGCCGCAGACTGTCGCGCGCACCGAGCCCGATGGGTTTGACTTCCGCTTCGCCCAGCAATTTCTTTGTGAGTTCCACAACTTTATCGGCGGGCACAGAAATCTCGTTGCCGTCCTCGCCGGTGTAGCCCGAACGGCTGACGTAACAAGGGATGCCCGCGACATCCATGTCGCGCGAGGTCATAAAATCCATCTCCGACACCGCGGGCGCAAAGCGTGCCAGCACTTCAACGGCCTTGGGTCCCTGCAGCGCGATCAGCGCACGGTCTTCGACACGGTCGAGCTTAATGCCTGCCGGCAGGTTCGCCTCAATATGCGCAAAATCCTGATGCTTGCAGGCGGCATTGACGATAATGAACAGCGTGCCTTCGCGCGTGGTACGCGTCACCATGAGGTCGTCGCGGATGCCGCCCATGTCGTTGAGCAGCAGCGTGTAGCGGATGGCCCCCACGGCAAGACCGGCAATGTCGCCCGGCACGAGGGCTTCGAGCGCGGCCGACACCGTCTCGTGGTCCGGTCCCACAAGAAACGCCTGGCCCATGTGAGACACATCGAACAGGCCCGCCGCGGAACGCGTGTGCAGATGCTCGGCGAGCACGCCGTCCTTATATTGGACAGGCATGTCATAGCCGGCAAAAGGCACCATCTTTGCACCAAGCGCGATGTGGAGCGCGTGCAAGGAGGTGACTTCGAGAGTTTCGGAGGTGGCGTGATCTGTGGTCATCAGGGCTTTCAAATTCGCGCGAATCATCAGGGACTGCCACGCAATGACGTCATGTCATCGGGTAGCGCCCCCTCTGTCGCGGAACCTGAGAGATTTCGCGGATGAGGCTTATCAGCCTGCCCGCTTACGCCCGTCGGTGAGACCAGCCCAATCCGGCTGGTCTACTTTCCAGAGATTCATCCCCCTGCGGTCCATTTTGCCTGAGAGTTTCCGGGGCGGTTGCTCCTTCGGCGCCGGGGCTCAAAGACCCCGATCTCTCCCGCAGAGTTCATGTGTATGGCTCTGTATCGGTATTGCCGCCGATCATATGGCGCTTGGGCAATGAGTCAATTGCGCCAAAGCCGCGCGCCTGACAATTCGTCGGTTTTCCACGGGAATCGGCGGATTGTTTATTGTAGCGGGCCGACAATCGACTTGCGGTTGTAGTCGAGCTGGCTCTGGCTCACCTGAAAGCCGACAAGAAACACATAAGAGCTGCCGTTTTGATCACCGCCATAGGGGACAACTGTGCCGTCGACGCTCTTCAGGAATCGCACCTGACGCGTTTTGCCGAAATCGATCGGAATGTCATAGAGTTGCTTGCTCACCTTTTTGCCATCAATGCGGGTCACGGCGAGGAAGCCCTGGAGCGACATTTCATTGTTGGTGGCGGCAGGCCCCATGACGGCCAAGCCATTAAAGGCCAGATTGACCGTAATGGTCTTGTCGTCGGTATCATACTCACACTGGATCGCTGCTTTGCTGATCTCAGCGCGCACGACTACGTCTGTCAGATCCTGTCCTTGCCCGTTGAAAACAGTGATCTTGTCAGCCCCGTCAAGCACACCAACCGTCGGGCAAGGCTTTGGGGCCACCGCTTCAATTTCGGCCAGGACGTCTTCATCATCGCTGCCCATGCCGAGCCAGCTGCATCCGCCAAGCGTCAATGGAGCCAAGACCAGCAATGCCATGGCTGCGATGCGGGAGGCAGAAGACGAAGGGCGCAGCGCGACTTGTCGTTCGGTGGAAAACGGCATTGTTAGCTCACTCATCTGTTTTCGGGTGAAAGGTCCGGTTGAGTATCTGGCGGCGGCGGCTGGTTTCCGTCGTTCTTGACATCTGCTCGCTGCCTTCCCCAACTGCGCGGGAAAGACGCGCTGCGAAATCGTTGTATTTCATAGTGTTAGCTGGCAAAAGCAGGCGTGCATAGTCGCCGCACTTTATCGGACTGTCCGCTATGCTACAAGCTAAGGCGCACTTCAAACGAGCCCGATATGACCGACGATGCCCCTGCCCTCACCTTGATCCTTGCCAGCCCGCGCGGTTTCTGCGCCGGCGTGGACAGGGCTATCCAGATTGTGGAAACGGCACTCGATAAATTCGGGCCGCCGGTCTATGTGCGCCACGAAATTGTGCATAACCGTTTTGTTGTGGAAGCGCTGGAGCGCAAAGGCGCGGTCTTTGTTGAGGAACTCGACGAAGTGCCGGAAGGCGGCAAGGTCATTTTCTCGGCACATGGCGTGCCGAAATCCGTGCCCGCCGCCGCCGAAGCACGCGAGTTGATTTATTTCGATGCCACCTGTCCGCTTGTATCCAAAGTTCATATTGAAGCGGGACGCCTGCAGGAGCGCGGGTTGCAGATTCTGCTGATCGGTCATGCGGGTCACCCCGAAGTCATCGGCACTATGGGGCAATTGCCGGAAGGTGCGGTAACACTTGTCGAAACGCTCGCCGATGTTGAGAAATTCACGCCTATTGACGCTTCAAAGCTTGCTTTCGTGACGCAGACAACATTGTCGGTCGATGACACTGCTGAGATGGTTGCGGCACTCAAGCACCGGTTCCCTGACATCGTTGCGCCGCACAAGGAAGATATCTGCTACGCGACAACGAACAGGCAGGACGCGGTCAAGACAATCGCGCCACGCGCCGAAGCAATGCTTGTGATCGGCGCGCCCAATTCATCAAACTCAATGCGCCTTGTCGAAGTGGCAGAGCGTGCGGGCTGCAGCTATGCCGCACTTGTTCAACGTGCTACCGACATCGACTGGCAAGCGCTGGGCACACCGCGCACCGTCGGCCTTACAGCGGGTGCGAGCGCGCCTGAAATTTTGGTTGATGAAGTGATTGCGGCCTTTCGCGAACGCTTCAATGTGACGCTCGAAATGGCGGAAACTGTTCGTGAAAGCGTGCAGTTCAAACTGCCCCGCGCGCTCATCGGCGAATAGGAGCGCAGGCAGCATGGCGGTTTACACGGAAGTTGCCGATGAGGAGCTTGAGGCATTTCTCGAACCTTACGGACTTGGTCAATTGCTCTCCTACAAGGGCATTGCCGAAGGCGTCGAGAACTCCAATTTCATGCTCCACACGGATAAGGGCATTTTTTTTCTGACGCTCTATGAAAAGCGCGTTGAAGTGAATGATCTGCCTTTCTTTCTGGGGTTGATGGACCATCTGGCGGCCAAGGGCATCGCCTGCCCAGTGCCGCTGCATGACCGTGATGGCAAAGCCCTCGGCGAGCTTGCGGGCCGCCCGGCAGCACTCATCAGTTATCTTGAAGGTGTGTCGGTCAAGCGACCGCAGCCGCGTCATTGCGCCGCCGTCGGTCGCGCACTTGCCGAGTTTCACCTCGCCGGTCGTGGCTTCGACATGTCGCGCGCCAATTCACTCAGTGTTCTGGGTTGGCGACCCCTATTTGAGTCTAGCCGTGCGCAGGCCGATGGCGTTCTCGCCGGCCTCGCCAGCGACCTCGAAAACGAACTCGATTTCCTTGAACGCAATTGGCCCCGCGATCTGCCGCAAGGTATCATTCATGCCGATGCCTTTCCCGATAACGTCTTTTTTCTTGGCGAAAGATTCTCTGGTATTTTTGATTTCTACTTTGCCTGCAATGACGCGCTCGCCTACGACCTCGCCATCTGCCTCAATGCCTGGTGCTTTGAGCACGATGGCGCATTCAACATCACCAAAGCGCGCGCTCTTTTGCAGGCCTACACAGAGGTGCGGCCGCTGAACGCCGATGAGCTGGCCGCCTTGCCCTTGCTTGCACGCGGCAGCGCCATGCGTTTCTTGCTGACGCGCCTTTATGATTGGCTCAACCGCCAACCCGGTGCGTTAGTCAGCCCCAAGAACCCAATCGAATATGTGCGTCGCTTGCGTTTCCATCGCGGTGTCACCTCGCCCTCCGGTTACGGGCTGGATGCATGACGACGAGTGATGTGGTTGAAATTTTTACGGACGGTGCTTGCTCTGGCAATCCCGGCCCCGGTGGCTGGGGTGCGCTCCTGACCTACAAAGGCACCGAAAGGGAAATCTGCGACGGTGAGCCACTGACGACGAACAATCGCATGGAAATGATGGCTGCGATTATGTCGCTTGAGTCTCTGAAACGACCGTCTGCCGTCAAGCTCAATACGGATTCGACTTATCTGCGCGACGGCATCACCAAATGGATTCACAATTGGAAGCGCAATGGCTGGCGCACGTCTGACAGGAAGCCCGTAAAGAATGCCGACCTGTGGCAGCGCCTTGAGAAAGCCATCGAAATCCACGACGTCAGTTGGCATTGGGTCAAAGGCCATGCGGGACATGATGGCAATGAGCGTGCAGACGAACTGGCACGTCGCGGCATGGAACCTTTTTTGAAGGGGTGAATGCCATTCGCCTCTGCTCTCCTCAACGTCTTGCCCCGGCTTGACCGGGGCATCCATCTCGTTCACCACTTGCGGTAAAGATGGATCACCCGATCAAGTCGGGTGAAGACGAATGAGAGGTGCGTGCGTTAAACCTGACCGAGGATCGTATCGGCGCCGGAGACTTTCGCTTCACCGGGGTTCGGTTCTTTGTTGAGTGACTTCACGACACCATCATCAACCAGCATCGAATAGCGCAGGCTGCGTGTGCCCATGCCAAAACCTGAACCGTCAAACGACAGACCCAGCGCTTTCGTAAAATCGCCGTTGCCATCGCCGAGCATTGTCACCTTGTCGTCAGCACCCTGCGCCTTGCCCCAAGCACCCATGACAAACGCGTCATTGACCGAGATGCAGGCGATTTCATCAACGCCCTTGGCTTTGAAGTCGCCCGCTTTCTGAATGAAACCCGGCAGATGCTGGTTTGAGCATGTGGGGGTGAACGCACCTGGGAGTGCGAACACGACAACTTTGCGACCTTTGAAATAATCACCCGTCTTGACCGGCGCCGGACCTTTGTCCGTCATTTTCATCATGGTCACGTCCGGGACTTTATCGCCGACATTGATGGTCATATTTGCCTCCTGCTGTGGTGCCGCCTTATGCAAGGCGTTTCTGATTGGTCGGCATTAAAGCGCCATTTTCGGATTATAACCAGCCCGCTATTTGAGCTTTCGCGTGACTTCAAGCGCTGTATCTGGTCCTGCAAATGTCAATCGAATGTCCGTCCCGCCGAGCGGAGTGCCAGAATTATTCACGACGGGCATTTGATAGTGAATGATATCGCCCATCCGTTCGGCATTTGCGGGTCCGAACCAGACGCCTTTCGCCCCTTCGGCAATGAGAAGCGGCACATCCGAGGTGGTTTTCAAAGTCACCGCAATTAAATCTTCCGAGCGAACAACGCTCACTTCATCAAAGTCCTTTAAAGCGGCAGGTACGCGCCTTAGAAAGGCATTGATTGATCCGCCGTCATCACGCGATCCATCGGTGGGCAGTTTCAATTCGAGCTTTTTTTCGATCGGCACGCAAATATCCGAGCAAACGCCGAAGGACATCGTAAGACTGAGTTCGACCGGCTGCGAAGGATCAACTGGAGTTATGTTCAACGGCCAAATCACGTGTACCGCATAGCCATAGGTCACGTCGTCGGGCGCATCAAAACGCAGCGGCACTGGCCAAAGAATCTCAACATGTTTCAAGTTACGCGAACCTGACCAATCGAACTGCGGCGCAATGCCCGAATCTCCTGGCCGCCGCCAATAGGTGTGCCAGCCCTCCGACATGGTGAGCGAGAGCCCAGCAAGATAATTGCCGTCCGCCGCCCTGCCAGTGTCTGCGATAAGCGTGAGCTTTTCATTGGCGGGACCAGTCGTGGCGTCAGCGCAAGCTGATACCGTCAGCGCAATAAGCACGAACAACGTTGTCACAATCTGACGGGCAAAAATCGTCATACGCAAAAATCTTCTCCGAGGCCTGAACGCGTGCTTCAGCTTTCTGAACTAAATTTCAACCCTCACCTTATCCTACACGCAAAACGGCGAGAAAGTTTTCTCGGATTTGCGTGACATGTGCTGCCAAGCACATGAGAATAGTACCAAGTCATTTTCTTTGACTCACGGTGCCGACCCTCAACATGGAGGCAATGCATAAGATGCCACGTATGTCGGGAGATTTGAGCTACCAGCCTGACGAGAATAGCTTCCTTGAAGGCAAAATGCTTATCGCCATGCCGACGATGGGCGACGAGAGATTTGCTCGCACGCTGATCTATATGTGCGTGCATAATCCCGAAGGTGCGATGGGCATTGTGGTCAACAAGCCCGCGCCGAACATCACCATGCCGCAACTTCTCAACCAGCTTGAAATTCATGTCCCGCATGAAACTCCTGATCTGCATCAACGCGTTATGGATTGTCCTGTGCTGGCCGGCGGGCCTGTCGAAATTGCTCGCGGGTTTGTGCTGCACTCGCAAGACTATTACTGCGACGAATCTACGCTACCGGTGGACGACGATATCGGTCTCACGGCGAGCGTTGATATTCTGCGCGCAATCGCGGGAGGGCGCGGACCGGATAGAGCTTTGCTCGCCCTTGGCTATGCCGGATGGGCGCCGGGTCAGCTTGAAGCGGAAATTCAGGCCAATGGCTGGCTCCATTGCGACCCTGACAAGGAGCTATTGTTCGGAAAAAATATCGGCGCGAAATATCACTGCGCCTTGGCCAAACTTGGCGTGAATATTTCTTTGTTGTCGGGCGAAGCCGGGCACGCCTGAACTGCGTTTCAGCGCGGCGCGTGTCGCGCGACGAAATCCAGTGCTTCAGCTGCTCGCATCGGCTGGCCGAACAAGTAGCCCTGGCCATAATCACAACCCATCATAGCGAGGTCGCGCGCCTGTTCTTCGCTCTCCGTGCCTTCCGCAACGATTTCCATGCCGAGGTCATGCGCAAGCCGCACCATCGAGCGGATGATGAGCGGAGTTTCACGGTCGGCCGACATACCGGCCACAAATGAACGATCCACCTTCAATGTGTCGAAGGGGAAACGCTGGAGATAGCTCAGACTCGAATAGCCGGTTCCAAAATCATCAAGTGACAATCCAGCGCCAAGGCTTTTGAGACGCTTCAGGACTTGCGCGGCGAACTCAGGGTTCTCCATCACAAGACTTTCAGTGACTTCAAGCTTGAGTGTGCCAGGCACTATGTCGATACGGTTCAGCACGCGCTTCACGTCTTCGATAAGATCATGCCGCAAAAGCTGTCGGCTCGACACATTGACGCTCGCAAACAATGGCCTTTCGAGCGGGAAGAGCTTTTGCCATGTCGCAAGTTCTTCACTCGCAGCCCTCAACGCAAAACGCCCAAGCTCTGTGATGAAACCGAGCTCTTCAGCGAGAGGTATAAAATCATCCGGCGTCAAAAGCCCGCGTTCCGGGTGGTTCCAACGCACTAAGGCTTCAAAGCCGCGCACACTGCCGTCTTCGAGCGACATGATCGGCTGGTAATACATTTCAAGCTGCTTGCGCTCGAGCGAATGACGCAAATCCGATTCAATACTCAACTGATCGTCAGCGTCACCGCGCATATCCGGTTCGAAAATTTCAATCTTTGCCTTGCCATTGCGCTTGGCGCGAAACATGGCGATTTCTGCTTCGGTCAGCAACTCTTCCGGCGCTTCGTGGCTGTCCTCGCATATGGCAACGCCCACAGACGACGTCGGAAAGACTTCCTGACCGCTGATTTCAATCGGCTGAGACAAAAATTCAGACAAGGATTCAGCAAAAGCCAATGCGTCATCTCGATGGGTACGGGTCGCGAGCAAGACCGCAAATTCGTCGCCATTAATACGGGCCACAGTGTCTTCGTGGGTGACGAGCGATTCCAAGCGTCGAGCAACGGCGATGAGCAATGCATCGCCGCCGGAATGTCCGAGGCTGTCGTTGATCATTTTGAAGCGGTCGATATCGACAAGCAGAAGCGCGGCGCGAGGACGATCGATGAGGCCGGTGCGGCGGATAGCACGGTCCAGACGGTCCATAAACAGTGCGCGGTTCGGCAATCCCGTCAGGCTGTCATGCACAGCATCGTGGAAGAGGCGTTCTTCGGCGAGAATGCGAGCTGTCACATCACTCACAGTACCAATGCAGCGCGTGGCGAAAGCTTCGCCGGAGGCGATGCAACTCGCGTTCAATGCCAATGTGCGGTATGCGCCGTCGGAATGGCGCATACGGAACTCAAGATTGAAGGCCACGTTGCCGCGATTGATATAAGTGTTGATGGCGTTGCGATAGGTCTCACGGTCGGCAGGATGCATATGTTCGCGCCACGCCACTTCCGTTCCGCCCAATGTGCCCTGATCAAGCCCCAGCAAGGCTTCGACCGATGGCGAAACGTAGAGCGAATCCCCAAGGATGTCCCAATCCCATACGCCTTGACGCGCGCCTGTCAGCGCGAAGGCGTGGCGTTGTTCACTGCGGATATTGCCAACATCCGCGCGGCGGCGCCCGCCCTGCGCGTGATAGGCGGCCGCAAAGGCGAAAAGCACCAGAGCAATTGTGAAGACCCCAATGGTGAAAGCTGTGCCGACAAATGTGCCGGGCATCCAACCCATCGCGTGAAGGGCCGAGGCAAATCCCGCAATGCCGAAAAGGGCCGCGCCCGGTATCAGCAATTGTGCCGGACGCACCCCGCGCAGCGCTGCGAGGACAACGAGGGGCACACCGCCAAATAGAGCAACCGTCAACGCGAGACGCACCAGAAGCCCACCAAGCGGCGGTGAGAACATGGCAACAGGAATAATGGCAAAGACCGCAAGTGACAAAAGTCGCACCACCTTTGATGCTAAACGGAAATGTCGCTCCAGATCGAGGAAGAAACGTTCAAGTGCAAAGACGGTCGCTGCGAAAACCGTCAATGCGATGGTGAGATAGACGCCATCCCAGCGTGGTGGCGTACCCGCAATTGCGCCGATGTAGCCAAAGCTCGCCATCTGCACAAAGAAACCTGCGCCGAGAAGTCCGGCTGTCGCCCTCGCAGCTGGCGCCCGTGTGAGAACCGCGAGCGCCGTCAGATAAATCGTCAACGCAGCTATGACCCCAAGCAGCGCACCTTCGACAAGTGAAAGGCGACGGACAAAAGATGTCCAAGCCTCTGCCTGCCAGAGGTAGAGCGATTGCGGAGCCGGTTGAGCGCTGTGCAGTGCCACCGTGGCGCTCGATTCCGGTTCAACCGTCAGCGACAGCACTGAAAATCCGGTACGGGATTCTTCGGGCAGTTCGGTAGGATCTTCTGTGCCTGCCGCGACGGCATGATCAATGCCATCTGAAAAACTCGGCCAGAAGAAATTCATAAACCCGCGACCGCGAATGTCGGTCACCAAGAAACGCGTTACAGGCAATTGCGAACGGTTACGCAAGGCAGCGGCAACCCAGACACCGTCTGCTGCTTCTGAACCGTCGGACAAGGTGACAATGCCGCTTTCGCCACTTGTTGTGTCATCCTCAGGTGATGAGGTGTCGCTTTTTGCCTCAGCGTCCGCATCGCTCGCTGCGGTTCCGCCCGGTGCTTCGATGGTGAGCTGCTGGCCTTTTTCAAAATAGGTTTCGATGAAGGGCGAGAGATCAACGACCGCTCGGTCGTCATCCATCACAATTGCGTCGAGCGCATATGAAGACGTCGCAAGCGCCAGCTGGCATGTCGCCAACACGCCCGCGAGCATAAAGCTCTGGGCTATTGCTTGACCTATCCGACGCATCCCTACCCCTCAAAATTCATAAAGTCTCGATCCGTCGCTCTCCCCATGAGCGGCGTCGGACGCGACGATGCATTGTGAACCAGATTCGCAAAGACAAAGTAATTTTGCCTTAAGGATTGGAAGATTTGCACCGTTTTGACGACTAAACGCCGAGTTTCTCAGCCAAATCTTCAATGTCGCGCACGATATAGTCCCAATCTCCACGCGGCTCGAGATCATAAACCTGCGCCGGACCATATTCAGTTGGGCGCACAAAAAAGGCCGTCATCAAGCCCAGTGCCTTGGCCGCCTTCAGATCAGCGTTATGGGCAGCGGCCATCATCACGTCGCTAGGTTCCAACCCCAACAGCCGAGCGGCTCCCAAATAGGTTTCGGGAGCCGGTTTGAAATGTCCGAAAATATCCGATCCCAGTATGAGGTCCCAGGGCAGGTTCGCGTTCTTGGCCATGTTGACCAGCAACGAAACATTGCCGTTGGAGAGTGGTGAAATGATATAGCGGCTCTTCAGGCGAGTGAGGCCCGCCACTGAATCTGGCCAGGGTTTCAGGCGATGCCAGCCAAGGGTCATGTGTTCGAGATCGTCCTCGCTGAGGCCCTTGATCCCCTGCGCGATGACAAGCTTGTCCAGCGATGCACGATGCAATTCATCGAGTGTCATCCACGGCAACTCACTTGCCGCCACGCGCTTCATCGAAGGCACATATTCGCCGCGCCATGCATCGACGAGTGCGGTCCAATCCGCCGCGATGCTGCGGGTCTTACCAAAATCGGTCAGCTCATCGATGAGGCTTGTGCGCCAATCCACGACGGAGCCAAAGACGTCGAAGATAATGGCGCGCGGGCGCTTCTGGGTCATGGGTTTATGTCCGAGGATACAAATGAAATTCAGGGGCGTGGATCGTCGCGCAGAATGGCAAATTGCACGTGGTCGCGCCAGACACCGTTGATGCGCAGGAGACCGCGGGCGTGCCCTTCTTCGCGGAATCCGCAGCGCCGCAAAACAGCGCGTGAGCGTTCGTTCTCCAGCAGGCATGACGCCATGATGCGGTGAAGTTTCAGTTCCTCAAATACAAACGGAATGACGGCCCGCACGGCCCTCGTAATGTACCCTTGACCAGCAAAGGGCGCGCCCGCCCAATAACCCAGCGTACAATCTTGCTGCACGCCGCGATGCACATTTGAGAGCGTACAGCCACCGACGAGCGCACGGTCAATTTCACGAAAAATGAAAAACGGATAGGCGTTGCCGTCGCGGCTCTCACGCTGATAACGCCGCAAGCGGCGACGAAAAGATGGTTTGGTCAGATCGTCCGTCGGCCACGTCGGCTCCCATGGTGTCAGAAAATCACGGCTGGCTTCACGAAGATCGGCCCATTCGGAGAAGTCCGATACTTGCGGCGCACGCAAAAAAATACCGTCGCCTACAATCAGCGATGCCGGATCTGTCTTTGAAATCGACCGCAGAAAAGCCATTTGAAGACGATGCTCCCCCTCAGGAACCTCGCTCAGGCGAGACGCAAATCCCTGTCAGGCAAATCTTGCCGCGAGACTGTCATAAGATTCAAGTCCACCGCTCTTACCTTCGAGCGGACCGACGGCCGCAATGGCTGGTGCCGTAGCGTCAGGCCCCAAAAAGCGACTGGCAAAGCGCCGGACAGCAGCGGCGTCCACCCGATCGACTTTACCGATCATCTCGTCGATGGGCAGTACACGACCGTGAACGGCGTATTGGCGGGCGATCTGTTCGGCGCGCGACGACGAGGACTCAAGTCCCATCAATAGCCCGGCCTTCATTTGCGCGCGCGCACGGGCGATTTCTTCTTCGGTGGCGTCCTGCCCGAGGCGGGAAATTTCGTCCGCTACAACAGGCATCAATTCCGCAAGGTCGTCAGGTGCGGTGCCTGCATAGACACCCAGAATACCGGTGTCTGCGAAGGACCATGAATAAGCAAAGACCGAATAAGCAAGGCCGCGCTTTTCACGCACTTCCTGAAACAGACGCGATGACATGCCACCGCCGAGGACGGAAGAAAAAATCTGTGCGGCGTAAAAATCTTCGTCGCCATAGGCCGGACCTTCAAAGGCCAGTGTGACATGCGCCTGTTCGAGTTCGCGTGTCTCGCGGCGTTCACCGCCGGTGAACTTCGCAGGTTCCGCACCGTTGGAGCGGACTGTCGGCATCTCGGAAAAATGCTCACGACCAAGCGCCACAAGTTCAGCGTGGTCGATGGCACCGGCGGCAGCGAGCACCATGCCCGGCGCGTGATAGCGTTCGCCCATGTAGCTGCGCAGCGCATCGCGATCGAAGCCGTTGACGGTGTCCACAGTGCCGAGAATTGTGCGGCCCATCGCCTGACCGGGGTAAGCGGCTTCGAGCAAATGATCGAACACAAGATCATCGGGCGTGTCGAGCGACTGTCCGATCTCTTGAATAACAACACCGCGCTCGCGCTCAAGTTCCGATGCGTCGAACACGGAGTTTTGCAGAATATCGGCGAGAAGATCTATGGCGAGCGGCAAGTCGCCTTTCATCACGCGGGCGTAATAAGCAGTCGCTTCATGCGCCGTATGGGCGTTGAGGTGGCCACCGACATTCTCGATTTCCTCGGCAATGGCACGTGCGTTGCGGCGCTCTGTACCTTTGAAGGCCATATGTTCAAGAAGATGCGAGACACCATGCTGATGACGGGTTTCGTGACGAGCGCCTGTATTGACCCAGACGCCAACCGAAATGGTTTGCAGATGCGGCATGGAATCCGTCACCACGGTCAAACCGTTTTCGAGTCTTGTCACTTCAACAGCCATGCAGGTCTCCTTGGTGGTCAACGAAATTTACGCAATCAAACAATAAGAAAAATCAGGCGGCGAGCGCGCGGGCGCGCTGGCGGATAAAGGTTTGAACGGCTTTGACGTCGTTCGGCAATACGTCCAGACGCTCTTCGCGGATAAAAAGATCGGCCATGCGCGGCGGCAATTCGGGATGGATACCAGTCGCGGCTTTGACGGCGTCCGGGAATTTCGCGGGATGCGCGGTCGCTAGCGTTACCATCGGCACGCCGAGATCGCCACGATCTTTGCGGGCGGCGGCAACGCCAACCGCCGTATGCGGATCGATCAATTCGCCGCACTCGGCAAGCATTCTTTTGATCGTCGCTGTGGTCTCTGCTTCGTCAACGCGGGTAGCTGAAAAGATCAGACGCATGGCATCGAGACGCAGCGGGTCGATTTCAAATGAGCCCGACTGTGTCAGGCTTTGCATCAAGCGACGCACACTGTCACCATCTCGGCCATAGGCGTCGTGGACGAGGCGCTCGAAGTTCGACGAGACCTGAATATCCATGCTCGGGCTGATCGTCGGCTGCACCTGCCCGACTTCATAGCGTCCTGTGGCGAGCGTGCGCGCGAGAATGTCATTAACGTTGGTAGCAACGAGCAAACGCGAGATCGGCAGGCCCATGCGGGAAGCTGCAAAGCCCGCAAATACGTCGCCGAAATTTCCGGTGGGTACGGAATAAGCGATGGGTCGCGCAGGCGCGCCGAGGGCGACGGCTGAGGTGAAATAGTAAACGATCTGAGCCATGACGCGGCCCCAATTGATCGAATTGACGCCAGCGAGAGAGACTTCGTCTCTGAACGAATGATCGTTAAACATGGCTTTGACGAGCGCCTGACAATCATCAAACGAACCTTCAATCGCGATGTTGTGGACGTTGACGTCGAGCACTGTAGTCATCTGGCGGCGCTGCACTTCCGACACGCGACCCTTGGGGTGCATGATGAAAATATCGGTCGTGTCGCGGCCCCGGAAAGCTTCAATCGCGGCCGATCCCGTGTCGCCAGAGGTCGCGCCGACGACCGTGATACGGCGTCCGCGTTTCTCTAAAACATGATCGAAGAGACGAGCCAGAATTTGCATGGCGACATCTTTAAACGCCAATGTAGGCCCGTGGAAAAGTTCTAGCAGCCAGTCGTTATCCCCCGTCTGGACGAGGGGCACGACGGCCTTATGCCCGAAGGAGGCATAGGCCTCGTTGATCATCGTCTGGAGGTCGGAATCGGGGATA